>Ga0209630_10001760_pt1 | contig 22426 bp, 16 predicted proteins | sample COG_01_FD_184745 | JGI IMG/M metagenome (GOLD analysis project Ga0209630, IMG submission 184745) | Pelagic Microbial community sample from North Sea - COGITO 998_met_01 (SPAdes) (version 2) | ecosystem: Environmental > Aquatic > Marine > Neritic zone/Coastal water | place: Helgoland, sampling... | reverse complement strand
AGAAGCCTGCGAATAGCTGCAGTTTGTGAGGCTGCGAATGGAAAAGAAGCCATAGGCTTATATAAAACCCCACTTAGAGGGTAAAAAAAAGAAATTATTGACTAAATCTCCCACTTATTGCAATAAATGTCGGAATTTTTGACGAACCTCAGTCTAGAATGCCTAATCGCCCGCAGTAAGAGGGAAATTCCCTCCCTACGGACCTCCGGCCCTAATTGTTCGGATGAAATATCCCCCTTACTGCGGGCTTATTGCAGAGATGAATTCAATAGACACTGTATCAAGCCTTTCGCCAACATTCGTGGTGTAGCGCTGAGGATCTGATCCGTTTCGTGCATTATTCCTGCTATTTATGCTTGTGATATGATTTGCCGCCAGTGAATCCAGTAAAAATGTAGTGGGAACCCCTAAATGAAACTTGAGATGCCACCCTTTCAACAGGCCAAACTGCTAGTTATCGGCGATGTCATGCTGGATAGATATTGGCATGGTACCGCTTCGCGTATCTCCCCCGAGGCGCCAGTACCCGTCGTGCAAGTCGGTAATCAGGAAGATCGTCCGGGCGGTGCGGGAAACGTGGCATTGAATATAGCGGCCCTGGGTTCAGCGGCTACTCTGATCGGAGTAGTGGGTGAGGACGACAACGCCAAGGATCTGGAATCTCGCCTCGCCGCTGCCGGTGTCTACTGTGAATTTTTGCGCTCGCCTGACAAACCTACAATCACCAAGTTGCGGGTAATTAGTCAGCATCAGCAATTAATTCGACTCGACTTTGAACACCAGTTCGATGAGCAAGATGTTGCCGAGTTACAGACCCTTGCCGAGTCATTAATACCGAGTGCACAGGCGCTCGTTCTTTCGGACTACGCCAAAGGCGCGTTGAATGATGTAAGCGCGCTTATAGCGCTTGCAAGAAACCAGAATATTCCAATCATTGTGGATCCGAAGGGAACCGATTTTAAAAAGTATCGCGGCGCGACTTTACTAACACCTAATCTGAGTGAATTTGAAGCCGTAGTCGGACCTTGTGCCAATGAAAAGGAGCTTGTAAGAAAGGGCCTTGCACTCATGAGCGAGCTAGACCTTCAGGCGATGCTCATTACTCGAGGTGAACATGGCATGACTCTGCTGCGTCCAGACTCAGAAGAATTGCATCTGCCAGCGCGAGCGCGTGAAGTATTCGATGTCACTGGTGCGGGCGATACTGTTATCTCTGTTCTCGCTTCGGCGCTAGCAGCTGGCGATGATCTTGCCGATGCAACAGCCATCGCAAATCTTGCGGCAGGCCTGGTTGTAGGCAAGCTCGGAACCGCGGCGATAAGCGGTCCGGAGCTAAGAAGAGCAATAATGTCAGAGCAGAATTCGGGCATGGGCGTTATGACGGCAGAGCAGCTTCGTATTGCCGTGCACGATGCCAAGGCTCATGGAGAGAAGATTGTATTCACCAACGGTTGCTTCGATATTATTCATGCCGGGCATGTAGGTTATCTTAGTGAGGCCAGAAAACTTGGCGACAGGCTCGTGGTCGCGATTAATGCCGACGATTCCGTTCTGCGCTTAAAGGGAGCAGGTCGCCCAATAAACCCTGTTGAAAGAAGAATGACAGTCCTCGGTGGGCTAGAGGCTGTAGATTGGGTAGTAAGTTTTGACGAAGATACGCCCGAATCGCTGCTAGAGTCATTGCAGCCAGACATACTGGTTAAAGGCGGAGACTATTCCCTGGATCAAATCGTAGGTGGTAAATACGTGCTATCTTATGGCGGTGAGGTTAAGGCTCTGGAATTTCTCGATGATTGTTCTACGTCGGCCATCGTGGAGAAAATGAAAGATTCCAGTTAAGGCTTGTACAAACAACTGATAAGCTTATGTCTGCTCAACCGCCTCGACATTTTCTTTAAGATGCTTGGGGTTGATCGTACCGACTATTACGCTAGTCACGCCTTTCCTGTCCAGGGCGAAGCGCAAATTTTTCTGCGTAAGACTTTCACTTTCTGCCTTGTCATCTCCTTCTCCTGCTACGCAATCGTGCCCACTATTCAGTGCTTTTTTTACGAGAATTCCTTTCTCTAGTGCGTATGCATGATCGATCACAACCGCCTCGTCTTGCATAGAAGGGTTGTAAGTTACCATTACCACATCAAGCATCTCGGCGGCTTTCATGCCGCCTTCTATGGTCTTTGTGGACATCCCTACGGCGCGTATCAGGCCTTCTTTCTGCATACGCAGCAGTGTTTCGGGGCAGTCGCTTCGCTCCAAAATTCTACAATCCTGTCCATCGGAATGAATCAATACAATATCCAGATAATCTGTTTTTAAACTGCGCAGGCTGCGCTCGATGCTACGGCGTGTATGTTCAGCGGAGAAATCGAAATAGGATTGACCCGATGTGAACTCTTCGCCGACCTTACTGCAAACGACCCAGTCTTCACGATTTGCGAGTAGCCGGCCTAAGCGCTGTTCACTGCTACCATAAGCGGGGGCCGTATCGATAAAATTGATACCAAGTTCCTTCGCCTGAGCAATCAAGAGGTAGACTTCCTCGTCGGAAGGAAGCGAGAAACCGGACGGATACTTAACAGCCTGATTCCTGCCTATCTTTACCGTGCCTAATCCGAGTACGGAGACCTGTATGCCGGTGGCACCCAACATTCTTTTCGCCAAGCTCATTCGATTTTAATCCCAGCGTGAAGTAGCGATTTCTGCGGCTTCGAGCACATCGCTCAGACCTCGATGGTTGGCAGTAGGCGTTGGAGTAAGATTGCTCACTGAAAGACGCTCAATAATCTTATCGGCCAGGTTGGGAGTAAGGGTTAATTTCGTTGGCCATGCAACAAACACATTGCTCTCTTCTATGCAGAAGGCATCTTCCGGTCGATAGTTGTTGTTGATGTTTGCCTCTGCCCTGTCGATAGTAAAGCAGTTAAATTCTGTTTCTTCAAAGTCCATCCACGGGAACAAGTTATGCAAAAGGCTGCGTGCTGCTTTAATTTGAGACTCTCTGTCCTTAGCTACGCCAGATTCTGCTAGCTCGCCACCGAGATACCAGACAGTTGTTCCATCCACATCTTCATGAGATGTAATAGTGAGTTTGGGTGTTAAGCTGAAGCTGTCACCAATACAATGTACGAACACTTTGGGAAGATTTTTTCCCTTCACATAGACCATATTAAGAGGGCGTAACTGAGACTTAGCGTTCTCTAAACCGGCATCATTTATGAGCTGTTTATTACCTTTGCCCGCGCTAAAAATAAATCGTTGCGCTTCGATTGAAAATTCCTTTTTGCCATCTGCAATTGCGATAGCGCTCACCTGATTTTTGTCATCTCGTTCAAAACTGTAGCTTTCAGAAGCCAATCGAAAAATATGTTCACGCTGTTTGCCAGCTAACACTTGTAATAATGAGGCAGTATCCAAGACAAAATCTGGTAGTTTATAGAGTGTTCCTTCAACCGTGGCTAGTTTGAAGAAGTCTGGATACTGTTTCTCGTCTACTGCCGACACGCGACCGCTCAGACTCTTGCTCCCCAGGAAAGTCTTGAGCTTCGAACGAAACCCCGAGTCGGACCACATATAGTAGTGTTCGCTCAGTACCCGGCAACCCCTCAGGTCCATATCGGATTCACCTGCGAGACAGGCACGCCAACGAGCAGGCATATCGGATATGACGTTGGCCGCTCCACTAAGGGCGCCGTTTAGTGCGTATTTAAGGCCGCCGTGAATGATGCCTTGAGAGGCCAGGGTTTGGCCACAGCCTAGTTGCTCGCTTTCTAACAATATCGCCTGATATCCTTCATCGCGCAGGCGATTTAGCAGCCAGAGCCCCGCAATTCCACCGCCAAATATGACGATGTCGGTTGAATAGCTTGATGTCATTCGTTACCTTAGCGCTTTGCTGCCGTTCGTGCGTGTGTGACTATGCCAGTAGAGCCGGAACAGCATTCATTCTAACTGCTAGAATCAAATTATATCGGCATAAGGGAGCTTTTCCCAATTACTTCGGCTTACTGTTGGTAGCCTATTAAGTTCACAGGTTGAGTCCCTATGTATCGAATTATTTACAGTGTCGTTTTTTATCTTGCGATACCTATAATTCTGCTACGGTTATTGCTTCGCTCTATCAAAGTTCCAGCCTATCGGCAGCGCCTAGCGGAGCGCTTCGCCTTCTCTTCTCCTGCGCAAGAGTTTACCAGGCAGAAGCAAGCGATCTGGGTTCATGCTGTCTCTGTGGGTGAAACAGTTGCCTCTGCGCCGCTGGTTACTGCATTGCAGCAACGCTATCCCGGTATGCAGATCATAATTACGACAATGACTCCCACAGGCTCCGACCGAGTTCGTGATCTCTTTGGCGACAAGGTATTCCATCGCTATATTCCCTACGATCTGCCCGGTGCCTGCCAGAGATTCCTGGAAAGTTACCAGCCCAGCCTATTGATCTTGATGGAAACCGAGCTATGGCCCAATCTGGTCTATGCCTGTCATCGTAATGGGGTCAAAGTGCTACTTGCAAATGCAAGGCTTTCTGAGAAATCCGCGGCAGGCTATGGCCGCCTTGGGACATTCACGCGCAGCCTGCTTGAGAAGATCGATAAAATAGCTGCACAGGCGTCGCCAGATGCACAGCGTTTCATCGATCTAGGGGTGAAGCCGGCACAGATAGAAGTGACTGGAAGTTTAAAGTTCATGGTGGAAACCGGAGCTAGAGCAGAGCAGGCATATTTCACGTCAATACGGAGAAACAACCGACCGACACTAGTAGCTGCTAGCACGCGTGACGGTGAAGAAGAGAAGGTGCTGACTGCCTTTGAGGAATGTCTTAAAACGATTCCTTCATTGTTACTTATTCTCGTTCCCAGACACCCGGAAAGATTTGCAAAAGTTTTTCGTCTTAGTGAAGGCAGGCAGCTTGTCACGGTTTGGCGAAGCGATAATGGAAATGTCTCACAACAGACCCAGGTTGTAATTGGTGACAGTATGGGGGAGATGTTGGACTACTACAGTGTTGCGAACATTGCCTTTGTTGGAGGAAGCCTTGTCAATACGGGCTGTCAGAATGTTCTCGAGCCGGCTGCCCTGGGGATTCCGGTATTGGTCGGGCCATCGCAATTCAATTTCGCAACGATCTGCAAACAGCTAGAGCACTCTGGCGCATTAACTACAGTGCAGAATGAGGGCGAATTGGCTAAAAAACTGTCAGACCTGTTTACAGACGAGAAAGCGCAACAGAAAATGGGGAGGCGCGGCAAACAATTAATACGAGAGAATCAGAATGCCTTGCCAGCCTTGCTAGATCTGATTGAGCCGCTTATTCGAACTGGCGCGTGAGATTTTCAGCGCCGTCGTCAGTCACGCGAATATTGTCTTCTATACGAATACCCCCGCAACAATAGAGCTCATCGACGTTCTTCCAGTTAATTAGTTTACCCTTTGAAGAATTTCGCTGTGCTTCTAACAACAATGGAATGAAGTACAGTCCAGGCTCGACTGTAAATACCATGTCGGCTTCCATCACACGAGTATTGCGCAGTGCGGGAGAGTTCGCAGGCGGTGGTAGTAGCGTACCGATGGAGTCAGCTTGATGTCCGCCCACATCATGTACCTGAACTCCGAGAAGGTGGCCTACCCCATGGGGCATGAACAGTTGCGGAATATCCAGCGCTATAAGATTCTCTTCGCTGCCATTACAGATATCGTTATCGATTAACACGCGAGCCAATCTGGTCAGCGTAGACTGATGCAGTGATTGGTAAGTTTTCCCCGGACATACTTCAGCGACTAGCGCGAGCTCCAATTCTTCCATTGCCTGAACTAGAGATCGAAACTTAGGATGCACGTCTTCGCTAACCGAGGTACGGGTGATGTCTGAGCCATAGGCATTAACTCGGCAACCGGCATCGATTAAAAGGACTTGGCCTTTATCTTCATTCGCCTTGCGCTTGAACTGATAGTGCAATATTGCAGCCTTCTCATTCAGTGCAACGATATTAGTATAGGGGCTTTCATCTTCCAGATGCGCGGTGGCTTGCAGAAACGCCAGGTGTATCTCGAATTCTGTACCACCTTCCAGAAAACAAGCCTTAGCCGCCCTATGGCCTAGCAGCGCGAGTTGATTGGCTGCCCGTAATTGATCTAGCTCATAGTCAGACTTTATCGCGCGGGAGAAGTCCAAATAGGCTAGTAGTGCTTGAGGGTTTATTAGGGACTTATCGATACCAAGGGAAGAGGCGACAGCAGGGCTCTCCCCGATATAGGCCAAATCGGATTTCGATAATTGTTGTAGCTGCTTAGCCAGCTCATCCAGAGTGACTAGACGCACAATAGTGAACTGTTGATCCCAGGCGGGGTCAACGTTTATGTCCTGCTCGTGCCAGAAATCACTGGGGACTATCTGGAAGTAAACAGGCTTCTCGTTGGGGCGGAAATAGACAAACTGATTCGGCCGATTGACAGGAATCCAGTGCAGCAGGTGGCCATAGGCCTGAAAAGACACCGCCCTATCGTCACCAAAGTAGTGATGTTCCACGCCACTATGCACTAATACCGCCCTATAGGGCCCATTAATATGCTGCAGTGCATTGGAATAGCTGCTGCACAGAGTGGCTGTGTGTTTTGCGTAGTTGATACTGGTCAATTTCGATGCCTCTGAGTGCTGTCTAATGCAATGAGTTGGAATTATACTGTGGATTGACTGTGAACAAATAGAGATCGTTGCGGCGATCTACAGGCGAATAGAGATGCTATATGCGATGTTTATGTTGGTAATACTTACTGTAGTAATAATGGTGCTAACGGCGCGTGTACGTATGGGCTCGGTAAAGAGCGGGGCGGTGCCAGAAAGCTACTACAACCTGATGGAGGGGCACGCGGTACCCGAACTCGTCGCGAAGACTACGCGCAATTTTAATAATCTCTTCGAGGTGCCTACTCTGTTCTATGCCGGCGGCGCAGTCTATCTCGCACTGGATCAAACTGGCCAGGCGGCTGTGATTAGCGCGTGGGTTTTTGTCGCCGCCAGGGTACTACATAGCATTATCCACCTTAGCTATAATAATCCCATGCACAGAATGGTAGTCTTTGCGATAGGTAATCTTTCCGTCTTGGTTATGTGGCTAAGCATCGTAAACGCAGCCGCTTAGTTCCAGAGCGGCGCGTCGATACCTCGCCATGTAGAGAAATTAGGGTAGCGCCTTAAACGTCAGAACAAGGAGACACTATGCCTGATGCAGCGGTTTATATGATTGCGAATCTGGTGGTTACAGATGCAGATGAATATCGTAAGTATGAGAAGGGCTTCTTCCCCATAATGAAGCGATTCGGTGGTGAATTTGTGACCTTCGATGATAGCCATGAAAATCTGGAAGGCGACTGCGCACTTGAGGGGCGCGTAATTATCTTCAAGTTCCCCTCCGAAGAAATAGCGAAGCGGTGGTACAACGACGAAGAATACCAAGCCCTGTCGGAATTTCGACGCGCTGGCACAACGCTTAAGAGTCTGACTATGGTTCATGGCATGCCGCCTAGATCCTAGTGCCATTTCAGTAGAATTGGGCTGGATGATAGTTCTCTACTTAAAGTTTGCCCCTAGTCTACAGTACACATTAGACCCTAGTGACCCTGATGGTTATGGTGGCATTAAAAAACTTGGTGATTCCTTATGGTTCTTCGGTGGCCTAATTGGCGTCATGGGGATACTAGTCAGCATTCATATGTTTGGCGTATCGTGGACATTGATGCACAAGCAATATGTGCAATTTATTTTCCTGTTCTGGGTGTCGCTGCCTTATATTCTAGCTGTCCCTATTGTATTGATTCCAGGACTCGCTGTGCGAAGGCAAGTTTCTTATTACAAGTCTTATAAGTCTGATCAGCTTAAACAAGAGAAGGCAAGACTGTATTCGAACTACAAGCAGTTCAAAGCTAAAGAAGATAAAGACATTGTTTCCGAAAAGAAAGAGCTGGGGGATAAGTGAGAGCAGATTCAGGATGAGCTAGAAAAGCTCAAGCAGATGCGAAATTCTCATATAGATGGAAAGAATTCAGACTAGCCGAATTCTCTCATCCGTATCTCACTCCCTACTCGTAGTTTTCTATACTCGGGCAGGAACAGAATAAATTCCTATCGCCATACACATTGTCTATGCGGTTTACGCTGGGCCAGTACTTGTTTGATACGGCAGTGCCTTCGGCCTGGTTAGGATAAGCTGCTTGTAACTTGCTATAGGGGCGATCCCAACTTTCGTCCAACACATCGGCTAGTGTATGGGGCGCGTTCTTCAGCGGATTATTTTCCGCATCAATACTGCCCGATTCAACCGCTGCGATTTCCTTACGAATCTGAATCATCGCATCGATGAATCTGTCTACTTCCTGTTTCGATTCACTCTCGGTTGGCTCGATCATCAGTGTTCCAGCTACTGGGAAAGACATTGTTGGCGCATGGAAACCAAAGTCCATGAGTCGCTTGGCAACGTCTTCTTCACTAATGCCTGAGCTAAGTTTAAGAGGGCGTAGATCGATAATACATTCGTGAGCCACCATGCCGCTGCTGCCGGTATATAGGACGGGATAGTGCTCTGCCAATCTGACAGCTATATAATTCGCGCTCAATATCGCGACCTGAGTTGCTTTTAGCAGACCCTCGGCACCCATCATTGCAATGTACATCCACGAAATAGGCAGTATCCCTGAGCTACCCCAAGGTGCTGCAGAGACAGCGCTATTACTGGCCTCTGGGCCATTCAGTCTTATAAGAGAATGATTAGCCAGGTGCGGAGCGAGATGTTTCTTGACGCCAATTGGGCCCATGCCAGGGCCGCCGCCACCGTGGGGAATACAGAACGTCTTATGCAGATTTACATGGGAAACATCGGCGCCAATATCACCTGGCTTGGCGACTCCAACTTGCGCATTCAGATTAGCGCCATCCATATAAACTTGCCCGCCGTTGTCATGAACGATCTGGCAAACTTCCTTCACGGCTTCTTCAAACACTCCGTGCGTAGAAGGATAGGTAATCATTAATGCTGCAAGGTTTTCGCTGTGTGCCTCGGCCTTACTGCGTAAGTCTACTACATCGATATTGCCATCATCGTCGCAGGCAACGAGAACAACTTTCATGCCAATCATCTGTGCACTGGCGGGATTCGTCCCATGGGCAGAAGTAGGAATCAGACAGATATTCCTCGAGGCCTCACCTTTGCTCTCCAAGTACTTCTTGATGGCGAGCAGTCCGGCATACTCACCCTGGGCGCCGGAGTTCGGTTGCATACTTACGGCATCGAAACCAGTTATCACCTCTAACATTTTCTCCAGTTCGGTAATCATTTCTTTGTAGCCCGCCATCTGTTCGATAGGTGTGAACGGATGTGGTTTGGCAAACTCAGGCCAGCTTATGGGTGCCATCTCTGCTGCAGCATTTAGCTTCATCGTGCAGGAGCCCAGCGGAATCATCGCGTGGGTAAGCGAAATGTCTTTGTCCTCGAGCCTTTTCAAATAGCGCATCATTTCGGTTTCGCTGTGATAGCTATTGAAATTAGGATGTTGCAAATAGTCGCTGCGGCGCACGAGGTTTTCTGGAATAACTGCTCCCTTTTCTCCGCTCACGATTTGAGCGTCTATATCCTTCGCAGAAAGTAGTTTCGCGGCATCAGCCAAGACTACTTTCCAAATTCTCTTAACATCAGCGCTGGTAGAACATTCATCAAGACTAACCCCAATCAGGCTATGCTCTTGTGCATTGTCGATACGCAGATTGATCTTGGCCGCATCTGCCCGATTTACTATGTGGTTAATATGCGCCGGATTGATCTTGAGCGTAAGCGTATCGAAAAAGTTGTTATTCACCAGTTCGATGCCGGCAGCTTCTAGGCCGGCAGCTAAAATAGAAGTCAGGCGATGAATACGTTGCGCAATATTCTTAAGACCTTTTGGGCCGTGATACATTGCATAGAGTGCAGATATGTTTGCCAGCAAAACCTGCGCGGTACAAATATTACTATTCGCCTTCTCTCGGCGAATATGTTGCTCTCGTGTTTGTAATGCCATGCGGAAGGCCTGACGCCCTCGTTCATCAACCGAAACACCAATAATACGGCCGGGAACAGCGCGCTTATAGTCTTCCTTGGTTGCAAAGTAAGCTGCATGAGGCCCGCCATATCCCATAGGCACGCCGAAACGTTGCGTGGTGCCGGTTACAACATCAGCTCCCATCTCACCTGGGGGCTTGAGCAATGTCAGGCTCATCAAGTCGGCTGCAACAATTGCAATAGCATTGTGCTCATGTAGTTGCTCGATGATAGATGTTAGATCGCTGGCTTGTCCGGTGACTGCTGGGTATTGAAAAATGGCACCGAATAATTCAGGCAGTTCGACATCTGCTATGTCGCCGATAATAAGCTCGAAGCCGAAACATTCGGCTCGTGTCTTAATGACATCGATAGTCTGAGGGAAGCAATTCTGATCTACGAAAAATTTGTTTGCTTTCCGGTTCTTGCTTACACGCTTCGCTAGAGACATAGCCTCCGCTGCGGCCGTCGCTTCATCGAGTAGAGAGGCGTTTGCCAAATCCATAGCGGTAAGGTCTAGAGTCATTTGCTGGAAATTTAATAAGCACTCGAGTCTGCCTTGGGAGATTTCTGGTTGATAGGGAGTGTAGGCTGTGTACCAGCCAGGATTCTCCAGCACGTTACGCAGGATCACGTTCGGGGTAAAGGTGTCGTAATAGCCCAGCCCAATAAAAGACTTTGCGGCAGTGTTCTTCGCGGCGATTGCCTTTAACTTTGCGAGGGCGGCACTTTCTGTGAGTGGGTCATCTAAGTCTAGCGCGGCATTAAGCGCAATTGCTTCTGGAACAGTTTTGGCGATCAGCTCATCAAGCGACTTCACGTTGAGTGCTTGCAGCATCTGTTCGATCTGCTGCGCGCTGGGCCCAATGTGTCGATCAATAAATTCGCCGTGATAATGCAGAGAATCCAGAGAGGGGGCGGAGTCGTTCTGGGCAGAATCGTCGTGATTCGCCTGACTTGATTGAGTATGCATTACTGTCCTTTCTGGAAATGTCATTCTTCGTTAACACTGGTTATTGAAATTTGAAGTGGAAAGTCTACTGGAAAATAGAGACTACTAGTCGTCTTCGCAGTGATCGGAATAGGCATCGGCGTCCATCAATTCGTCTAGCTCGAGCTCGTCACTGATCTGAATCTTGTAGAACCAGCCATCATCGTAGGGAACTGAATTGACTGTTTCGGGGGCGTCTTCCAGCAGGCCGTTGGTTTCAATAATCTCGCCGGATACGGGGCTATAAACATCGGATGCGGCTTTCACCGATTCGACGACGGCGACTTCATCCTTTGCATGAATAGTAGCGCCTACTTCGGGTAGTTCTACGAAAACGATATCACCCAAGGCATCCTGGGCGTGATTGCTGATACCGACTGTCGCGGTGCCGTCTTCTTCGAGTCGAACCCATTCATGAGTGGCGGCGTATTTTAGATTGTCTGGATATGTACTCACGGGGCTTTCCTCATTTAGTTGATGCTATTTTAAAGTGGTTTGCTTGCTGCTCCAGTGGATAATAGCTGAGCTAGTCCATGGGATAAATCTCTTACTACTATTCGAATACTTTCTTACCAAAGCGAACGAAGTTAGGCTTCACGATACGGACATCAGTCAGAGCACCCCTAATGTCCACTTGGCAGGCACCGCTATCTATCGGAATTCTAGCTAAAGCAATTGAATGCTTCAATGTAGGCGAAAAGCTTCCGCTGGTAATCACCCCCTCGCCATTTTCACACAACCCTTTCTGGCCTTCACGTAGCACGCCTCGCTGTTCGAGCACGAGACCCGTGAGTATGGGCAAGTTGCCCGCCAACTGAGCTGCCTTGTGGGCAGTGACCGCCGCACGGCCTATAAAATCTCGATCCTGGGGCTGCCAGGAAATGGTTTGCTCCATGTTCGCCGCAACGGGTGAAATTGATTCATCCATATCGTGGCCATAGAGATTCATCCCAGCCTCAAGACGCAGAGTATCTCTGGCACCAAGCCCCACGGGTTTGACATCAACTTCCATCAATTTGTCCCAAACGTCGGGAGCCTCTTCGTTGGGCAGAATCAGCTCCACTCCCTTCTCTCCGGTATAGCCGGTGCGGGCGATAAACCAAGCCCTCGATTCGAAGCCGCGAAAGTTCTTTAGTTCTGCCGTTGCTGCAGAACGCGCATCGTCCAGAATCGAACATACCTTCTGTATGGCCTCGGGGCCGTGTACGGCCAGGATCGCGAGTTGTGGCTGCTCTTCGATCTTTGCGTTGAAGCCTTTGCTGTGTGCGCCTATCCACTCTAGATCTTTGTCGCGGGTAGCGCAGTTTACAACTACCCGATAGCCAAAGCTCATGCGATAGACGATCAGGTCATCTACAACGCCGCCAGTCTCATTAAGCATGCCACTGTAGAGTGCGCGCCCAATCTCATCCAATTTGGCAACATCGTTGGATAATAAGTAACGCAAAAAATTCTGCGCGTCAGGGCCTGAGACATCGACCACCGTCATATGAGATACGTCGAATATGCCGGCTTGGTTTCGTACCACATTATGCTCTTCAATCTGAGAGCCATAATTAATAGGCATATCCCATCCGGCGAAATCTACCATCTTGGCACCGGCATCGAGATGCTTTTGATAAAGCGAGGTTTTTTGACCCATTAGATACTGCTCTTAAGAGGGGGAAAGAAGGCGCCATTTTACCTAGAGCAAGGGCCTTTTAATAGGGAAAACCGTGGCTAATCAATGCTCTCTTTAGTAGCGACAGCTGGACTGTAAATTCTTGCTATACGTGGGCTCTAAGGCAGCCATGCGTAACTAAACTTTGCGAATATCGTGCGGTTGGTTTTCTCGATTGAGTCGTAAGTGTCGTTCTGAAAGCCAGCATCAGAGTAGCCAATAAAAAAGCGTGTGGCGGCACTCACTCTATAGCTATAAAGAAGCTGTGTGGTTAGCTGCTTACTGCGTGCCTGAACTTCAGATAGATAGAGGTCCTGATTGCGTTTGTTATCGGTGTACTGAAGTGTGAAGCGCAAGAAGCTGCGAGCACTGAATTGGTAGGTTGTCCTGAAGTCCGTGAGGTTCGCCGTAAAGAGCCTGCCACCGTCAACATCGAATTCCTGGAAGGTATGATCCAGGCTCAACTCCAGGTGCTTACCCCAGCGGTAGTTGATGCTAGGCCCGAAACGCTTCGAGCGGCCGAGGCGGGTATTGGCAAAGTCGACAATATCTTCAACGCGAATAAGGGTGCTTAGGCGCAGGTTTGCGCTGGGCGTAAACCCAATAGATATCTGATTGAACTGTTCATCAAAATATTTGCCGTTCCAGTAAGTTTCGCTGCCACCAAAAAGTCCATTGAGGAACGATTGCTGTGGGCCGTTCATGTTGACGAATACCTCGAACTCTTCTTCGAGCTGCAGGCCGGATTGGTCTTCCGTACGGTCATAATCTAGTGCAACTCGAATTCGATTGAAGAAATCGTCAGATTCACCCCACCAGGTATGCCCGAGCGTCGCTACGACGAACTTGAAATCGACCCGATTCACGAAGCCGAGATCCGCACGAAAATCTTCACCCATATCGGTGTAGCCCAGACGCCAATCCCAGCGCCTGTCGTTGTGCCGATATTCCATGCGATGACTGCTATCGCTCATGCTAGCGGCTTGTCCATAGCGCCCCTGTATCAGGGTCGGATAGTCGGAGCTGGAGCGCATGGTTTGCACAGTAAGCACATCGCGATCACTGGGTCTAAGCACGGCATCTATACTGCTGACGGTGTTGCTATAGCCGTCTGCACGGCGGTCGGTTACCAGTGCGCCAATGGTCGAGTTCTCGAAGATATCGAAGCGGTAACGTCCGATAGCGACTTCCGACTCAACATCACCCAGGGTTGCGATATTGGACCCCAGGCTGCGGGGCATCAGGAAACTGGTGCTGGCATCATTGGCCGTAAGCAGGGCATAGGTATGGCCATTACTCTTACCTGTCAGCTTTACCCCGTAGTCAGGGTCGGAGATGTTTCGGGTATACACCAACCTCTCAAAAGTATCGAAATAATCGGCTCCATCGAGGAAGAAAGTTCGCCGCTCTGGGAAGAAAAGGCTGAAGGTGTTGTTAATGTCTAATTGTGCGCTATCAGCTTCTACCTGAGAAAAGTCAGGGTTGAGGGTCGCATTCAGATAGAGATCCTGAGTAATACCCCAGCGTACATCGAGGCTGGCTTCTGGATCGATGCTCTCACGGTCCCAGTTTCCTAGTGCCGGGTTTCTGTTTTCTACCGCTGTTGAGGTAAGCGTTGGAATGACTTGAAGATTTCTGCTTCGAGTCAGGTTCGCAAACCCGTCCGCCTTGCTTAGCTGACAGATATAACAGGATATGTTTCTGTCTCGACGGTTATTGGCAATTCGCGTGCCTCGGTCGCGCGGATAGTATCTCACCAGATCGATTCCCCAAGTCTGGTTGTCTTCACTGGGGGTGAAGCGCAGCTGTTTCACTGGAATCGCCATCTCGACGACGTAGCCTTCTTCATTTATCTGGCCGGCGCTATCCCAAATCGCGTTCCAGGAATCATCTTCCTCGTCGTTCACATCATCTTGTATCGCATCGGCTTGCACACCGAAAGGGTTGGCAAAGAACTCGAACGCGCGTCGTTCATCGTTGAACGTGTCTAGGATGACGGCGACGTAATCGTCGTTCCATAGGGCGTCTCTATCTCTGTAGAAGGCGCGTATCTGGCCAGGGTCTGGATCGAGTGCGATAAAGGCAACGTACAATATTTCGCCGTCTTCCATCAGCAGGGCTTCGGTCTGTACCTCGGCGACAACATTGTCATTCGGATTGGTTTCTATGTTGACCGCAACGCGAGTGGCTTGACTCCATTCACCCTGATCGATCTGGCCATCGATACGTGGCTTGGTACTCACTCTGGGAATGTTGTAGTTGGTCAGCGATTGCGCGTGAACCTTGGAGGCGGGGATGCCGATCAGAAAAAGGGCAACCAGGACGAGGCTCAGCGTAGATTGCGTGCTGCGGGCAAGGTATGAGGATAATGCCATTGCTACTATTCGATCACTCATTTGGCTATTTGCTGAGTCTACTGCTCAATTATTCTTTCTTGGCCCTTATGGATCGGGTCATGCCTAGCGCGTGGGTGCTGGGGGTGGATTATTGCACTTGATGGAGCCAAAGGGAAAACGCTGAATGGGGGCCACAAATCCTCCTGTAGTCCTGTAGCCACGCGCTGGCGTCGATTTCTAAGGATCACTGGAAAGGAAAAAGCAGGAAGCCCCTCGACTTCCTGCTTATGGCATAGCGCTTACAGTTTAGCGGCGGCCTCGAGAACGTCTTCGAAAGGAGGCCTGTCTTGATACCGCTCTTCGGCAAACTTGGCCTTAATCACACCGTTTGGATCGACCAGAAATATCCCGGGATACGGTATGCCGTATACTCGGTGCCCCGGTTCGTAGTCCAAATTGCGAACGCCGAAGGCATTCACATGGCTAACATCTTCGTCGTGAAGGAGGGTGAACTGAATGCCCTGATCTTCCTTGACGGTTTTTAATAACTCTACGGAATCGTAGGTTAATGCTACAACACTGATTCCCATAGCTTCGATCTGGTCACTGATTTCGGTCAGCTGCACGAGCTGAGCTTTACAGTAGGGTCACCAGTCAAACGAGCGGCTCATCATAAAGAGCATGCCTTTCTCGCCTTTCAAGTCATCGAATGTTTGAAAATTGCCATCTTGATCCTGTGCTGAGATTTCCGGAATCGATGCACCCACGGGGAAGTCTGGAGCCCAGACGAAATCCTGTGCCAGTGAAATCTGGAAACTCCCAAACAGCATCAGGCCAAGCAGTAACTTGCCCAGTATTCCGACGCGGTGTTGAGTTTTCGCGATCATGTTTACCTCACTTGTTTTTGTATCAATCGAAAGTTTCTGCTTCGAAGCGCGCTGACGCAAGGAATCAAAGCATTACTAACAATACCCGATCAGGGATGGTTTTATTGCAAGATTGGTCAAATACTTCGATCTGGGCAAGCATATAGGGCAATCAGCATGCCCAATCGATGGAAAATAGCCTGTATCTCTGTTGGTCCGGTCCAGCGACACAGGTCTGTGTAATTAATTACTGGATGTGGTCGATTTCTGCTAGAAAGCGCTCGCCACGGGGCATGTAGTTGTTGTCACTATCGAGAGAAAAAACTACTGAATTCGAGCGGCCTATGATCTCTTCTCGCGGTACGAAGCTATAGACGCGACTGTCTGCGCTATTATCGCGGTTGTCTCCCAGCACGAAATATTGACCCTCAGGCACCTCGGAGGGCCCATAACTACGTGCGGTGCGGCTCACAAACCGGTTCGACAAGCGTGCCTGGTGTGACTTATCAGGGAGCTCCTCGAGGATGATTATGGCCTCGTCATCTCTGGACAGGACCTCATAGTTTGCCGCTTCCCCGTTGATAACCAGAGCATTATTCTGCATGTATACGGTATCGCCAGGAACTCCGACGATGCGCTTAACCAGGCGCTTGTCTGCCTTCTTGGAGTCGATGATTACAACATCGCCCCGGTTAGGGTCGGACAGTTCTGCCAGGGAAATTTCGGTAAAGGGGATCTTCACGTCATAGGCGAGCTTGTTCACCCAGACCTTGTCGCCATCCAACAGAGTGGGTTGCATGGAAGCGCCTGAGATAGAGCTTAAATCCGCGATTGCGCTCTTAAAGAAGACAATACAGGACAGTAACAGGAAGAATTGCTTATTTTCCTTCCAAAACAGGCTGAGGTTGTTGCCGAGACGCTCGGAAATACTGTTTTGTTGTAAATCATTCATTATTTCTACACCTTATAGGGCACTAACCTAGCCCAGGAGTTCCAAGCATGTCAATTGGCTTGCGCTGGCTGAGCCTGCAGAGCCGCTCAGTGGTGATAGCTGCTTTGTGTGTGCTTCCAGCATCCGCTTCCTGCACAACTATTGCAAACGCTTGGTCTCTTCACTAACCTGTATGCCCGTACAGTGAAATCCTGAGCCAACTAAACTATGGCATTGACGCAATTTCATCCAGCTTCCCGCGACTGGTTTACAGACCAGTTTGGTGTGCCAACCGAAGCACAGGCCCAAGCTTGGCAGGCGATCAGGTCTGGTCGGCACACGCTCATCTCGGCACCGACCGGTAGCGGTAAGACCTTGGCTGCATTCTATGCAGCAATTGATGAAATATTGCAGCGCGGCCTGAAACGGCAGTTGAGTCCTGGCGTTCAGATCCTCTATGTATCCCCATTGAAAGCCTTGAGTAACGATATCCACAAGAACCTGGAAACCCCGCTTGCGGGCATCGCGGCTAACTTGAAGCGAAGTGGCCAGGCGCCGGTGGATATCACCATTGCGGTTCGCACCGGCGATACGCCTGCCAGCGAGCGGCAGAAGATGGCGAAGAAGCCTCCGCATATTCTAGTTACCACGCCGGAGTCGCTCTATCTGCTTTTGACCAGTGCCAGAGGTCGCGCGATGCTGGCTAATGTTTCTACTCTGATAGTAGATGAGATACATGCCATGCTGGGGGACAAGCGCGGCTCGCATCTGGCCCTATCGATCGAGAGGCTGCAAAGACTGGTCCTGCAAAATTCAGGGCAGCAGCTGCAGCGCGTTGGCCTTTCTGCGACGCAGCGGCCAATCGAGATGGTGGCCAAATATCTGGTTGGAAATAGTAACTGCAGCGATGCAAAAGTAGACTGTGAAATAGTGGATGCTGGTTTTCGTCGAGCCCTGGACATTCGCCTCGAAGTACCGAGCTCGCCACTTAGTGCATTGATGAGCAATGAAGTCTGGGAAGAGCTTTACAAGCGTCTGGTTGAGTTAATCACAGAGCATGAAACTACACTTGTTTTTGTTAATACGAGGAGGCTTTCGGAACGACTGGCATTGGCGCTTTCGGAGCGCCTTGGCGAAGATGCGGTTTGTTCCCATCACGGCAGCATGAGTAAGGAGCTACGCTTCGATGCCGAGCAACGCCTAAAAACAGGGCAGTTAAAAGTATTGGTGGCAACCGCTTCCATGGAGTTAGGTATCGACATTGGTTCAGTCGATCTTGTAGTTCAGTTTTCGTCACCGAAAAGCATTGCGACGTTCTTGCAGCGTGTTGGCCGCAGTGGTCACTCCATCCACGGTACGCCTAAAGGTATTCTTTTTCCCTTAACTCGCGATGACTTAGTTGAGAGTGCCGCTCTTTTGCACAGCATTCGCGAAGGCGAGTTGGATTGCATCGTGATGCCCGAGAAGCCATTGGATATTCTCTCGCAGCAGATCGTCGCCGAAGTCTCTTCGCAGAATCATGATCAAGCCGGTCAAACCGGCGAACTATTCGACCAGCAGCAGGGTGGCTGGAGCGTAGATGAGCTCTACGATCTTTTTCGCAATGCCTATTCGTATCGCAACTTGCAGCGAGAGGAGTTCGATACCATCGTAGGAATGCTGGCAGAGGGCTACACCAGCAGGCGAGGGCGTCGCGGTACGCACTTGCATCACGACGCTATCAACAATCGACTGCGTGCGAGGCGGGGAGCGAATCTGGTTGCTCTTACGAATGGGGGCGCCATCCCAGATATGTTCGACTATCAGGTTGTGCTCGACCCTGAAGATATTGTCGTAGGCAGCTTGAACGAAGACTTCGCACTCGAGGCGCTGCCCGGGGATGTCTTTACACTTGGCACCCACAGTTGGCAGATGTTGCGTGTGGACGGGCTTAAGGTTCGAGTGCGTGATGCGCAGGGCATGCAGCCCACGATACCCTTTTGGTTTGGCGAAGGGGCTGGTCGAACACGGGAGCTGTCCCAGGCCGTTTCGGCACTGCGCCAGCGAATTGCCGATCTTCTCATCAACGACTCCGCGAATGCGGCCGTGCAGTGGCTGTTAGATAGCGCGGGTCTTCCACTAGAAGGCGCGACCCAATTGGTCGAATACCTGGAGACCGGGATGAATGCTCTAGGTGAGATGCCCACCCGCACCTCAATAGTGATGGAGCGCTTCTTCGATGAGGTGGGTGATATGCATGTTGTCATTCACTCGCCATTTGGAAGTCGAATCAATCGCGGTTGGGGTTTGGCACTACGAAAACGTTTCTGTAAATCATTCAACTTCGAACTACAGGCAGCTGCCAACGAAGACAGCATTGTCATCTCTCTGGGGTCTATTCATAGCTTTCCATTGGATGATGTATTTAAGTATCTACAATCCGCTACTGTAAGAGATGTGTTGGTTCAGGCCCTACTCGATGCCCCGATGTTCGAAGTTCGATGGCGTTGGAATGCGACGCGCTCTCTCGCGATTCAGCGCAATCGCAACGGTAAGCGCGTGCCCCCGCAGTTTCAGCGCATGGATGCAGAAGATCTCGTGGCACATGTTTTTCCAGATCAGATTGCCTGCGCCGAAAATATTACGGGTAGACGCGAAGTGCCAGATCACCCTCTTATCAATCAGACAATTCACGACTGTTTAACAGAGGCTATGGATATTGAAGAGCTAATGGAGCTTATAGCCGATATTGAACAAGATAAATTGACGCTTATCGCAAAAGATCTACGCGAGCCCTCTCCGTTTGCGCAAGAAATAATCAATGCCAGGCCCTATGCCTTCCTCGATGATGCGCCCTTTGAAGAGCGACGCACCAATGCGATTCGTAATAGAAGTTGGGCAGACCCAGGGGAGGCGAAAGATTTTAGTTTACTAGACGAAGAAGCGATTGCAAGAGTAAGAGATGAGGCATGGCCCTATATCAATAATGTCGAAGAATTTCATGACGGTCTTTTCAGCCTCGCCTACATGAGTAAGCAGGAATTCGAGTCCAACACGAATTATCAAACATGGCAGGCAGTATTACTCGATGCCGGGCGTAGTCTCAAACTAACGGGGCTGCCAAACGAGATGTGGATCGCTACCGAAAAGCTAGGCTGTTTTCTGGCGCTCTATCCACAGCTACAGTCACTACAGGCATTGCCAGAGATTCCAAAATTCATACTTGAGAAGAAGTGGGATCGTCAGGATGCTCTGCGCGAGATTGTGCGCTCCAGGCTTGAATGCCTGGGGCCTATTCGGTCACAGCAATTGGCAACGGAATTGGCGATCGATGTTGCCGAGATTGATTTTGCGCTACTGGCTCTGGAAGTCGAAGGCTTCGCGTTTCAGGGGCAATTTACTCAGGCTGCACGCAAGCAAAAGACAACCGACGATGCGGTTGTCGAATGGTGCGAACGAAGGCTTCTGCAGCGAATTCATCGTTATACCATCGATGCGCATCGTAAAAGTATTAAGCCAGTATCACTGCAAACCTATACTGAATTCCTGTTCGATATGCATCGATTGGTTGCGGTCACAGAGCCTGCGATAGATACGGCGACTGCTAAAGAGCCGGTGCTCGATGGACAAACGCGCCTACAGAATACCCTGGGGCTATTGGATGGCATAGCAGCGCCAGCTGCGAGTTGGGAGGCAGACCTCTATCTGGTGAGGGTAGCCGACTACGACCCGAGTTGGCTGGATGTAATGTGTATCAGCGGCAGGATAGTGTGGGGTCGTTACTCACTGCCGAACCCGTCATTACGCATGCAGCGACGCAAGGAGCTAAAGTCTTCGAAATCATCTGGTCCAATCAAGTCGACACCTATATCTATAGTCAGTCGCGCCAACTTAGATATATGGAAGGCTCTGTCTGCCGCACAGGCTAATGAAGATGTTGCGTCTATCAGTGAGCTGGCAAAGAGAATTGAATCGGATCTAGCGAGCAACGGTGCCAGCTTCTTCGATCAAATTCAACAGCGCACTGGCCTGCTTAAAGCACAGCTGGAACAAGGCCTCGCCGAATTGGTTTCGAGCGCCAGGATAACCAGTGATAGCTTTACCGGCTTGCGTGCCTTGCTTACTCCCAATAAAAAGAAGCCGAGTACGCATAAGAGGCGTGGGCGCAAGGCTATGTTCGGTGTCGAGGACGCTGGCAGATGGAGTCTTCTGGAAACAGATAATCGACAAGGTTTATCGACAGGCAATACTCGGCATTGGGATGTTCTCGATGAAGATCAACTGGAGCGTCTCATAGGCATTTATCTTCAGCGGTGGGGAGTCTTGTTTCGCGGCCTATTAGAGAGAGAATTGTTTGCTCCACCGTGGAGAGTATTGCTGGCAGCGCTACGCAAGATGGAGTTGCGGGGAACCATTCGTGGCGGCCGCTTTGTAGCCGGAGTTGGCGGTGAGCAGTTTGCTTTCCCTGAAACTGTTGATGCTCTTCGCAAATTCAAGAAGCGCAGCGATGAGAGCAAAGTAAATTATTACAGCCTCAGTGCTGTCGATCCGCTCAACCTTCTCAATCTAATACTGCCCAATCGGAAGTTGTCGAGGCTTAGCAAGAATCGAGTGCTCTATGAGAATGGAATTCCGATAGCAGTATTGGAATCAGATAAGGTGAGTTTTCTTAGGGAAGTTGATGCGAATGAACAATGGAATTTGCAACAAGCACTGATCAAGAAAAACTTTCCACCACGACTGCGCAGCTACTTGGGTAGTCGCTAGCTTAGCGGGGAAACTTCTGTTTCTTAAAAAGAAAATCCCGCTATCACTAAACGCGATAGCGGGATCTACTACTTATGGGAGCAAAGGAATCGTGAATTACTTCAGCGAAACCCCTCCAATTACCCAGACAAGTCTTATGGAAACAACTTAGATAGAGCAATTGGAGGCTCCCTTAATAGATTGACTATTGATGGGATCACCTCCTTTTAATGCCAGGGTAGCCAAGTATTGTTAGCAAATCCCCCCTGTTAGAACTACTAACAAAAGCCTGGTGTTTTTATATAACACATTCTCGGGACTGTAAAGCACAGAAGTAGTTACAGGGTGAGCGCGGTATTAGTCAAAGTTGACTGATTTGTGAGTAGATCTACCCCATGAGATTCATTGTTTGGACAAGCCTTGAAATCTTGCCTAGGCTTTAGCCATTCCAGATAGCTGAGAATCCGAGTAGCTTGAATAGGAATCTGGGACTAATTGCGTGTAGAATTGCGCGCCAGGTCACATAGTTGGCTGACTAATCAATGATGGCGAATTCAATTGGATGCACAGGTAAATTACAATCAGCACTGATCAATCGTACTAAAGCATGTAACACGAGTATGTGACTATAAGGGAAAGAAGACGACATAAACGGGTAGAGGTGGATTTTTGGGCTAGTCTTAGCCATCCACTACTGGGCACGATTACCTGTGATATTCAGGATATGTCCGTAAGTGGCGTATCGATAAAATTAGACGAAGATCTGAATTTCTTCGTCATGATGGAACTAGATGTCAAAATTCGCGGTGAAGGCTGGGACGAATCAATGCCCGCATTACCGGTGCAGGTAACGCGG
>Ga0209630_10001759_pt1 | contig 22428 bp, 33 predicted proteins | sample COG_01_FD_184745 | JGI IMG/M metagenome (GOLD analysis project Ga0209630, IMG submission 184745) | Pelagic Microbial community sample from North Sea - COGITO 998_met_01 (SPAdes) (version 2) | ecosystem: Environmental > Aquatic > Marine > Neritic zone/Coastal water | place: Helgoland, sampling... | reverse complement strand
AGATGGAATTCATGTGTTGTTAAAGAAACACGGCATGGTGAAGAATGGTCGTATGGTACAAGAGTCTATTACCGAAGGTGCGCTCGGAAAACAATGGGTAAATGGTGCAAAAAGGGTTAAATCTGGTAGTATCACTCTAGTAAAAGCAAAGAATCCAGATGCAGATTTACATACTGTGATGAAAAATGGTAAGAAGGTTGGTACTTTTTTTCTCGACGATGGCCCAGACGCATTCTCGGTAACGAATATGTCTACCAAGAAAGTCAGTTGGGCAGATCAGATCGATGATATTCCTAAAATGTTTGAGTCTGTTGAGGAATCAACACTTGAAGAAAAGAAAAAGACGCCTGCACTAAAAAGTTCAGATTATCCGAAAGGCACTTCTCAGTCTGCCCAGGCATTCAAAGATAAGTTCGCCAAAAAAGAAGAAATGGAAAAGGTTGAATGTCCAGAATGCGAAGGTAAAGGGTGTGACCATTGTGATGGTAAAGGATATCATGAAGTAGAAAAAGAAGAATACAAGTTGGACGGAAGAACAAAGGCCTTTAAAGAAAAACTCCAGAAATTAATGTACAAAGATCAAGGTAAAAAAGGCCTTTCCAATGAAAAAGAATTTGATGGTAGACAATCTGCATTTAAAGAGAAATTGAAGAAACTTGGATATAGAAAAGAAGATGTCACTACTGAAGAAATTTTTAATAAAATTTTAGAAGATCGTTTAGAAGAAGCTAAATCTTCTAGTGGATATGATTTATACCATAAAGATTTTTCATCTGCGATGAAACATGCATATGACCATGCAAAGAAAAAACTTGGCATTGAAATTGATCCAGATGAAATTGACGATAAAGTTGCCATGGGCCCTAAAAAACCATCTAACGGAAAAACAAACTCATATCGTTTAATGGGTACTGATAAGAGAGGTAAATCTAGAGGTGTTCAAATTCAAGTTGCAAACTTGGACAATAAAAGATATGAACTCAATATGTATAAAGAAGAAGCTGAAGCAATAGCATGGGGAGATACGGATGTGTCACTAACAAAATTTGTCAAAGAAGAATTGCAAGAAGCTGCTCCAAAAATTAAGGGTAGCAATCCAAAACTTAAGAATGGTATTATACGTTCTATTCGTGGAAAAGACGGAAAAGTATATGATGTCGAATTGCAATTAGATAGAAGAGGTATTAGATTTAGAACTCTAGATGATATGGGTACACTTAATACTATTGACCTTCGTCAAGCGTCCAAAATATTTGAGGACTTAGAAAATCTTAATGAGAAAAAATATTCCCAAAAACAATACAAGATGGCATTCGGTGTTCTTAATGACCCTCGTTGGAAGGGTGGTAGTATGACACAGATTGTCAAAACAATTGAAAAGATTGCAAAGGGACTTTCTGATGATCCTGCAGTTTCTAAAGCAATCCAAATAACAAATGAAGATTTGCAGGAAGGTACTTGGGCATTTGCTGACAAGTCATCTGAAGTAACTGCCTTAAAGAAATTGATGTCCAAACCAATTACTCTTGGAAAAGAGGGAGATGACGCAACAGATGCACTTTATAGTCTGTTAGGTGATGATGAATTGTTTGACGATCTTGCCGTTGCTGGGAAGAGAAATCCAAAAGGTGATGCTCGTCCAGTAATTAAAAAGTGGTTTACACAGAGAATCAAAGACAACGCTTATGGAATGGGTAAAGATGCCGCAGACCTTGCAAAAAAACTTGGATTGAAAGAAGAGGCAGAACTTTTCGTAGAGTTCCAACTCACTGAGTCTATTATTGATGATATGAGAGACATCGTTGATAATAAACAGGCAAAGAAAATTAAAGGAACTATGGTTGATTTGTTTACTGCATCTGCAGTTGTTCAAATATATGATAAGGTTAACGATTCTAACAAGTCTAAGATGGAAAAACTCCCATTACCAAAGCTAGTTGACCTTGCATATAAAATTATGAAGAGGGAAGAAATCAACGAAATCAATATAATCATTGAGAATGCAGATAAAAAAGATGCAAAGGAAATGGAAGAAATTGTTAGAGAAATTAACCCTAAATATAGTATGAAAGAAATTAAAAAAGAAGTAGAACAAATGGCAATGGAAAAGTATGGTAATAAATCCAGAGCCAAAAAAATTGTAAGTTATATAAAGTAAAGGAGAAATTAAATGTCATTACCTAAATGGGCATCCCCGGCAAATTGGATGAAGAATGCAGTAGCAACCAATCGTGGTTGGGAAAATGAAAAAACTGGTGAAGTATACAAAAAAATCAATGGATTAAAAGATAAGATTGATGAACTCGCTCCAGTCAAGAAAAAATCTACTGCGAAGAAAAAGGTAGAGGTTGCTGAAACACCAGAATCTGGTTCTGAAGAATCTGATTCAGAGGAATCTGATAGGCCTGCCGAATTGACAGATTTAACTAAAACTGAATTAGAATCTCTTGGTAGAGAACATGGGATTGAATTGGATAGAAGAAAAAAGAAAGAAGATTTGATCGCTGAATTAACAGAGGTTTTACCATAATAATAATAAAAGAAATATAACATGGAAAAATTTGAAATTTTGACGGAGACAAATGTAGCCAACTATCAAATGAAACATTATGACAATCTTCAGTGCCATAGTATGGAAGAATTTCTTGATGACATGAAAAGAATAAAATATGTCAAGAGACTTTTTCATAAGTATCATACTAAAGGTATTTTGAAGGAACGGTTGATAATAAATCATTTAGTAGTATTACTAAATGTATTAAATACATTGCCTTGTAATAGAGTTTTGTTTTTGAAAATTGATGAAGATCAACATTATATTCTTGCAACTTTTATGGAGTTTCTAAATAGATTGCCAAATAAAATTGAAGGAATTAATGGTAAAATTATTGATAGTAGTATGATTGAAAGAGACAGTTACATAACAAAAATTCTAGGAGAGATATAATGGCATCAGTATTTAATGCCTACCTTGCATATCAATTTATTAAAATTCTAACAACGCCTTGGAATGAAACTGAGGCGTTTAAGAATGGTGTTGTAGATGACAAGGGAAATATATTGAAAAAATCCAATCAACTGAAAACAGATGCAGAAAAAAAATCATTTACTGTTTTTCATAAGATCATTTTTAATCTCAAAAGAATTTTAGAAAAGTTTCCAGGCGGTAAATCTAGAATTTCAACTTATGCGGCCGCATTGGCACTCCTTAAAGAAAATAAAGAAAATTTAAAACAAGAAGATTTGCAGTTGTTGGAAGTCTCATTGTTAGATTATATTAATATTTTAGAAGAAGAATACCACAGTAAAGAAGTTGAACCTCTAAATGAAATGTGGCTTGATGATGTAATAAACGCAGTCAAATCAAAAACTGGTAAAAAGAAAGTATATGACCATGCTCTCGACACTCTGTTAAAGGTTTTGCAGAGAAAAAAGAAAGAGTCTGGTAGAAGAGGCCTAAGACATAGTATTAATTATTATTCTGATCAGATTGCAAAAACATATTCTGGAGTAGATGGAAGAACTCTTGCAAAGATTATGAAACAAACATATCCAGAAATTGCGGAAGGATTTGTTGTCGAAGATATTGCAAATGTAGTAGGAGATTCTTCAAATGTTGGTGGTTTTATTCAAGATCCACATCAATTTGCAGGAATGAAAATATTTAGAGTAAAACCAGATTCTTTTAATAAATTTATGAGGGGGAAAAAGAAGTATGGAAGATGGGAAAACTTTATCGAAAAAGATGATGCTGCTGATATCAGAAGATATATAAAATCAAATCCTCACAAGAAAATAGTTTTACAAGATCAAAACCACGGAACGATGATAATTTTACACAGAGATTTATGATGGGTATTTTTAGTGGAGCAAAAATTGCTGTTTTATTATTACTACTATCGGTTGCTGGTGGTGGTTACTTATATGTAAAAAATTTACAAGAAGATGTTGGCAGACTAACTAAAAATAATGTATTGTTAGAGACAGCTGTAAATTCCAAAGATCAAGAAATTAATAGATTGAATGAAGAAATCGTACAAGTTAGAGAAGCAAATAGTAGAGTAACGGAAGAAAGTAGAAAGTTAAACGGCGAAGTTGATGTCCTAAGAAACAAATTATCAGAACATGACCTTGGTTATCTTGCTGAAAATAAGCCTGGACTTGTCCAACGAATTATCAATAAGGATATTGAAAATAGTTTAAAGGCAGGGATAGAAGAATTGACTTCAGAAAGTATAGTGGAAAGTAAATAATGAATAAATATATACTAATGTCTTCAATTTTCTTATTGGCGGGATGTTCTGTATTTACGCCAAAAGAGGTTTTTGTTACAGAACAGGTTTTTACAGAAAAGGTTCCTTTGGACCTTCCCATGCCAAAACCTGTAAATTGGGTAGATTTTGAATTTTTGGTTGTTACCCCAGAAAATTATGAAGATGTGTTGAAAAAACTCAGAGAAGGTGGTAAAAGTGTTGCTCTGTTCGCAGTCGATGAAGAATCTTATAAGAATTTATCATTGGTTGTTAACGATATGAAAAGGTATATCGGAGAACAGAGAGTAATAATCATAGAATATAAAAATTATTATGAAAAAGATAAATAAATAAAAGTAATATTTTTTAGGATTTAAAAATGCCACAAGAAACTATAAGCGAAAACAGACTAGATAGAATTGAAGAAAAAATTGATAAGTTGTCCGAAGCGATGATTTCTATTGCTAGAGCAGAAGAAAAACTTGCTGGCATGGAACAAAAATATGCTTCACAATATGAAAGACTAAATCGTTTTTCAGAAAAACTAGACACCTTAACCCTCAAAGTAGAAGAAAATTCTAGAACAACTGCAGTATTCCAAAAGGCATTTTGGGTTATTTTTGCCGCCGCAGTCTCCTCTATCGCCGCAAATTTATACATGCTGCGTTAAAAATTACTTGACTTACCCCCTATAATAGTGTAGTATACAGAAACTACACTATTTTTTTTATTTTGGAATGATTGATGCTTTATATTGACCGAACCTTTATCCAAAGGCTTTCCCCTCAACTAGAAGGTTTTACCAAAAAAAGAGACACCCTGTATAACTTTAGGTGTCCTATTTGTGGTGACTCTAAAAAGAAAACTTATAAGATGAGGGGGTTTTTCTACGAAAAGAAAAATAACTTCAGATACATGTGCCACAATTGCGGCGCAAGTATGGGCCTTGCACAATTTATGAAAGAGGTAAACCCATCATTGTACGAAGAGTATGCAATTGAAAAGTGGAAAGATGGGCAGAGTGGTAAAACTAAAGGTAACTTTGAAAAAGATGTAGACTATAAGTTTGACTTTACTCCAACCTTTAAATCTAAGTGTTCTTTTGATTGTGGAGAGAAAGTTTCTGACTTGCACCAATCACATCCAGCGAAAAAATATTGCGATCAAAGAAATTTACCAAATCAAGAATTGTTATATTATACAGATGATTTTAAATCTGTTGTTGACAAAGTTAGTAAAGAAGGATATAATCTTCAGAAATTTGATAAAAGAATTGTTATACCCTTCTTTAATGAAAAATGTGAGTTGATTGCCTTACAAGGTAGAAGTCTCAATCCAAATTCTTCGATGAGATATATCACAATAAAAATCAAAGAAGTGCCAAAAATTTATGGGTTGGAACGTGTTGACCCAGAAAAAACAGTCTATATAGTAGAGGGGCCATTAGACTCTTTATTTGTGGATAACTCTCTTGCCATGGCAGGAAGTGATATAGACAAATCATACTTCAGTGACTTTTCTGATGTAGTCTTTATACTTGACAACGAACCAAGAAACAAACAGATTGTGGATAAACTGTCAAAGATTATCAATGATGGTTTCAAGGTTGTAATATGGCCAGAAAATATTAAAGAAAAAGATATTAATGACATTATTCTGTCTGGAATGGATACTTTAGAATTAATGGACATTATAAGTAAAAATACCGTTGATGATCTTGAAGCAAAATTAAGATATTCTCAGTGGAAAAAATGTTAGGACAAAGAGGTAAAAATGAAAATAAAAATCGATTATGAACGAGATGCCAACTTTTCCGAACAATCCCTAAAATTATTAAAAGACTACTACTGCACAGAAGAAGAAAAATCCCCACAAGACGCCTTTGCTAGAGCTGCAATTGCGTATAGTTACGGTGACAAAAAACTCGCCCAGTCGATTTATGATGCAGTGTCAAAGGGATGGTTCATGTATTCTTCTCCAGTTTTATCAAACGCTCCAAAGTATGGAGAGAAGGCTAAGGCGTTGCCCATTTCGTGTTTCTTGGCATATGTGCCAGATACCCTAGAGGGACTTATTGAACATTCATCTGAACTGAGATGGTTATCAGTTAAAGGTGGTGGTGTCGGAGGACACTGGGCAGCTGTTAGGTCGGTATCTAATAAGGCGCCAGGCCCTATTCCTTTTCTTAGGACTGTTGATGCGGATATGACTGCATATCGTCAGGGTCGTACTCGTAAGGGTTCTTATGCTGCTTATATTGATATTAATCACCCAGACATTGTAGAGTTTCTTAATATTCGTGTACCGACAGGGGATGGGAATAGAAAATGTTTTAATATTCATCATGCGGTAAATATTACAGATGATTTTATGAGAGCAGTGAAAAATAATGAAAATTGGGATCTTGTCGATCCTTCCGATAAATCATTAAGAGATACAACACCAGCTCGGAAACTTTGGGAACAATTATTAGAAGTTAGATATAGAACAGGCGAACCTTATTTAAATTTTATCGACACGGCAAATCGTGCATTGCCATCTCCTATGAAAGATAAAGGTTTAAAAATCCATGGTTCGAATCTTTGCAATGAAATTCATTTACCAACATCAGATGATAGAACGGCTGTGTGTTGTCTCTCTTCACTGAATCTAGAATTATATGATGAATGGAAAGATACATCTTTGGTAAAAGACTTAATTAAATTTTTAGACAATGTTCTTCAATATTTTATTGATAATGCACCAGATGAAATTAGTAGAGCGAGATTTTCTGCAGAACAAGAAAGATCACTTGGACTTGGTGCAATGGGGTTTCATTCTTATTTACATAAACACAGAGTTCCTTTTGAATCGGAAGATGCAAAAATTATAAATGAAGAGATGTTCAAAAGAATCAAAGAACATGCGGTAGAATCTACTAAAGAACTTGCGATTGAAAAGGGTGAATGTCCAGATATGAAGGGATATGGTGTGAGAAATTCACATCTTCTTGCGATTGCCCCAAATGCAAACAGTTCTATTATTGCAGGAACATCACCGTCCATTGAACCATCTAAGGCGAATGCATATACACACAGAACTAGGGCGGGTTCTCATTTGATTAAGAACTCCTACTTGGAAGAAGAACTAGAAAAGTCCGGTTTGAATACAGAAGAGATTTGGTCTTCTATTATTACAAATGGTGGTTCCGTTCAACATTTGAATTTGGACGAACACATTAAAAATGTATTTAAAACTGCAATTGAAATAGATCAACTAAAAGTGATTGAACTTGCTGGAGATAGACAAAAATATCTATGTCAGGGACAGTCTTTGAATGTGTTCTTCCCCGCAGGAGCAACAAAGGCATATCTTCATAAGATCCATTATGAGGCATGGAAACAGGGATGTAAAGGACTTTATTATTTGAGAACCGAAACATCAAATCGTGCAGAAAATGTTGCACAAAAAATCGAGAGAGATGCATTAAAAGATTTTGCATCCCAACAAACAACAGAAGACTCGCAAGATGAATGTCTTGCATGTCAAGGATAAAGAGGAAAAAATGGAAGTTCAATTATATTCAAAACCAGGCTGCCCTTTTTGTGTAAAGGCAAAAAGTTGGTTTGATGACCACGGCATTAGTTTTTCAGAAATTTTATTAGATGATGAAGAACAGCGTTTACAATTTTATCAAAGATTAAATGGTGTAAAGGAAACAATTGCAAATAGTGCAAAACCTGTAAATTCTATGCCACAAATATATGTAGATGGAAAGCGCCTTGGTGGATATGACGATCTAATGAACAATGCAGAAAAAATTATGAAAAAGTTGTCTGGTGGATTGATGAAGCCATCCATTACATACAAACCATTTTTTTATCCTTGGGCGGTAGAAATTACTACCAGACATGAAAAGGCACATTGGATTGAGGATGAAGTTGACCTCGCTGAAGATGTGACTGATTGGAAAACTGGTAGAGTTACAGAAATTGAAAAAGATTATATTACAAATATCCTGAGACTTTTCACCCAATCTGATGTTGAGGTTGGAAAAAATTACTTTGAGCAATTTATTCCAAAGTTTAAAAATAATGAAGTTCGTAATATGTTAGGTTCGTTTGCAACAAGAGAAGGTACTCACCAGCGTGCGTATGCTTTACTTAATGATACTCTTGGACTTCCAGATAGTGAATATCATGCCTTTTTAGAATATGATGAAATGACAGATAAGGTTGAATTCATGACATCTTCTGACCCATCTACGGTTAGAGGTTTGGGATTATCTCTTGCAAAGGCAGTATTTAATGAGGGTGTTGCATTATTCGCTTCATTTGTTATGCTTCTTAACTTCCAGCGCTATGGTAAGATGAAAGGTATGGGTAAAGTTGTTGAGTGGAGTATTCGTGACGAATCCATGCATGTTGAGGGGGTTGCAAAACTTTTTAGAACATACTGCAACGAACATTCCAGAATTGTTGATGATTCTTTCAAAAAAGAAATTTATGAAATGGCAAGAATGTCAGTTGAACTTGAAGATAAATTTATTGACCTTGCCTATAATCTTGGTGAAATAGATGGACTTAGTTCAAGTGATGTAAAAAATTATATTAGATATATAACAGATAGAAGACTTCTTCAGCTAGGCCTGAAAACCAATTTTAAAGTAAAGGAAAATCCTCTTCCTTGGTTGGAGTGGGTTCTTAATGGTGCAGATCACACGAACTTTTTTGAGAATCGTGTGACTGAATATGAAGTAGCGGGGTTGAAAGGAACTTGGGAAGAAGCATACTCAGCATAGAGGAATAATAAATGAAAAAAATAGGCTGTAATTTATGTGCTGGAGAATATACAATAGAAACCCATAATTCCGAACAAATTCGTTTTTGTCCAGTCTGTGGTGAACCTCTAGAAGACTATATAAATATAGAAGAAGAGGATGACTATATGGATAAAGATGAATGGGAAGAATTCGAAGAATAGCAGGAATTGATTATAGTTTAACCTCTCCCTCTGTATGTGTATATGAGGGAGAGATTGAAAAAATAAAATTTGATGATTGTAAAATATATTTTTTATCAAACACGAAAAAATTTTCAGATTATAACTACAAAAATTTAGATGGACAAAAAAATTTGTCCAACTTTGTCACGCCCGAAGAAAGGTATGATTTTATATCTGACTGGGCAATGGATATTTTAATTTCTCATAAGATTGAAGAAGTATTTCTTGAGGATTATAGTTATGGTTCTACTGGAAAGGTTTTCCATATTGCAGAAAACTGTGGACTTTTAAAATACAAAATGTGGCAATCAGACATTAAGTTAACTTTGGTTGCACCAACTCAAATAAAAAAATTTGCAACTGGTAAAGGAAATGCAAAAAAAGAATTGATGTATGAATCATTTTTCAATGAAACATCAAGAAACCTTATAGAAGAATTTTCACAAAAATCAGAAAAAATAGGAAATCCTATATCAGATGTAGTGGATTCTTATTTCATATGCAAGTATTCTACTTCAATATAATTCACTTATTTCAAAAAAACCTATTGACATTTGTTTGACGCTACTATATATTGGTAGTTATTAAAACAAATGAGGGACACATGAATATTTTTGTTCTCAATAGAGACCCTATAGTTTCTGCAATCGAGCAGTGCGATAAACATGTTGTAAAGATGCCTACAGAATCTGCACAGATGTTGTCAACTGCACATCGTATACTGGATGGTTATGTAGAAAAACGCCCATCTAAGTCTGGTAAAAGAATGATTGACTATTGGGTGCATCCAGATAGTAATTTGGAGAATGTGTTGTATAAAGCGGTACATCACAAACATCCTTCTACTATGTGGACTATGCAATCTAATAACAACTACAATTGGCACTATGTACACTTTTGTGCATTGTGTGATGAGTATGAGTTTAGATATGGAAGGAAACATGGTGCAGATTTGCGGTTAAGAGAAATTCTTGCATCACCCCCAAAAAATATTCCTGTTGGTTACAAAACACAACAACCTCTTGCTATGAAGTCTAATCCAGAATGTATGATGTCAGATGTAGTAGAATCATATCGTGCATTCTACCAGACTAAACAGGAAAGATTCAAGATGGTGTGGAGTAAAAGACCAATACCCGAATGGTTTGTTTTAAAAACTGCTTGACATTGAACGAGTGTACTGGTATTATTAAGAGTAATTAAAACAAAACAGGTTATAGAACTATGATTTTAATAGATTTAAGTCAGGTTATTATTTCCAATCTAATGACACAAGTTGGAAAAAATACTGATGATATAGACGATGGGCTTATACGCCATATGATTCTGAATTCTATCGTAAACATAAAGAAAAAGTTTTCGGGAGAGTATGGTAATATAGTTATTTGTTGTGACAACAGAAACTATTGGAGAAAGGATATTTTTCCATTTTATAAGTTTTCTAGAAAGAAAGAACGAGAGGATTCTGGTGTTGATTGGGGGTTAATCTTCAACACAATGCATGAAGTCAAACGTGAATTGCGTGAACATTTTCCTTATAAGTGTATTGAAGAGGAACGTGCAGAGGCGGATGACATCATTGCGGTGATTGTAGAAAAATATGCTCCATGCGAAAAGATTCTAATCATATCTAGTGATAAGGATTTTAAACAGTTGCAGAAATATCCAAATGTTTCTCAGTATAGTCCTATTCTTAAGAAGTTTCTTAAGGAGTACGATCCGACAAAATATCTTCGGGAACACATTATTCGTGGAGATAAGTCAGACGGCATTCCAAACTTTCTTTCGGAAGATGAGGTTTTCGTAGAAAACCGCCGCCAACGACCTATCACCAAAAAGAATCTTGGTGGTTGGTTAGATATGAGTAGAGAACCAGAGGATTTTTGCGATGCAAACATGATTAAATATTGGAAAAGAAACGAAGCGCTTGTAGATTTGTCTAAAGTTCCAGAAGAACTTAAGGCTAAAATTCTTAACAAGTTCACTAAAACTCCAAAAGGTAATATGACTAAAGTATTCAACTATTTTGTTGAAAACAGAATGATGTTACTTATGGAAGAAATTGAAAACTTTAAAGAAAAAGAGTATCAAACTTATAACGACATGGTGGAGCTATGAAAAAGTATTCAAAAGATTATAAGTCCATTTCAAAGGTGAACCCAATCGTTCATCACAACCATATCTATGGTTTTGAAGTAAAAGTGACCGAATTTAATAGTAAATGGTCACGAAATGGCAAACCAGTAGTCACTAAAAAGTTTTTTATTGACGAAAATAAAGCAGCTGAGTTCGCAGAAAGTATGCGTACTTGATTGCTTGGCCGCATGATGGAATTGGTAGACATAACGGACTTAAAATCCGTAGGCTGTAACGGCCGTGCCGGTTCGAGTCCGGCTGCGGCTACCAAACAATGGGTGGGCGGCGAAGATGGTGAGTCGCATCAGACTGTAAATCTGACACGAAAGTTGAGTTGGTTCGAATCCATCCCCACCCACCAAATTTATAGGTAGATGATGAAAATTGACATACCCCATCCAGATGAAATAAATCAAATAGGTACACAGATTACTATCCACAAGTGGGATACTTGGAGCATGGATCACACTCTTGCATATATTATCTTGCCAATGCTCAAGCAACTCAAACTAACCAAGCAGGGTGCTCCGTATGTGTACCCCGAAGATGTTCCTACAGAGTTGCGTCCTACTAAGAAAGAACTAACAGTATACACTAAAAATGGCGAAACTGACGAAAAGTTTTTTGAACGCTGGGATTGGGTAATGAACGAGATGATATTTGCTTTTGAAAATAAAGTAGATGATTCTTGGCAAGATCGATACTTCGCTGATGATGAAGAAGTAACATTTGAGTTCAAAGCATTTGAGTTCAAAGGAGTCGGGCCCGCTCAACTTCGTATATTTCCAGACGAACACGGTGATATGGAAGATTACGAACTTTACGAATGGGTTCGTGGTGAGAGCCCTTGTAAATTTGACCAAGAAGGTTTGAAAAAGTATCAAGAAAGAATATCTAATGGTTTTAGATTATTTGGTAAATACTATGAGTCACTTTGGGATTGAGGTTTAGTTATGAAAAATAGATACGGTGTAGAATATAGTTACGTCAAGTATGATGACGATCTTTATCGCTTTAATATGTCAGAAGAAGATATGAAGTATATGCGTTTCGGTGGTAAAGAAGGTCAAGAAGGAATCGACCTTAACGACCTTGGTATGTTCGATCCAAGCGGTGGGCCATACGTTGCCATCGGAAGTAAAATCTACTGGGACGAGATTCACGAAGGAACTGAACAAGAACCTTTGACTGTGAAACGAATCATGGATCGTGGTGCAGAAGGTTTGTTTGTCGATATTGGAGAAGTAATATGACAATGCCCAGTGAAAGAACACAAGCAGTATTACGAACAGAACGATTTCTGCTGGATCTGCGTAACCCCAAGAAATATCCCCGTATTCCCAAGGCTGTGCGTGAAGAAGCAAGTCGATTGTTGAAACACTATCCGTCACAGTACGATATGATGTACATCGATGAAAGTTTTGAACCGTTGGAGGCAATAGATTATGAACGAAAGATTTAAAGAAAAAATCCAAGACTAAATAGATGTAGACAAAGGAGTCGAGTCGGCGGACTAATGAAACTAACAAATAAAGCTAGAGAAAAAATACAATACTTTTTAGATGGAAGAAATTCGAATGGCGGAGTGTTAGTAACGGTCAAAACGACCGGATGCTCTGGGTATGCTTATCATCTAGAATATGCTGACAACCAAGATGAAATTATTCAAGTTGACCCTAAGTACACTCATCTATTCGAAGGGGTTGTTCTCGATTATGTTAAGAAGGGTATTAACGAAGGATTTGAATTTGATAACCCCAATGAGAAATCTAAGTGTGGTTGTGGCGAATCCTTTACAGTTTGACAGGAGATAAACTATGGCTTATAGTGAACAAGTACTAGATCATTATGAAAACCCTAGAAATGTAGGGAGGATGGACGACACGGATGTCGCTGTAGGTACGGGAATGGTTGGCGCACCCGCTTGTGGCGATGTCATGCGGTTGCAAATTAAAGTTAATGGCGAGGGAGTCATAGAAGATGCTAAGTTTAAAACGTATGGGTGCGGGTCTGCAATTGCTTCGAGTAGTCTCCTCACAGAATGGGTCAAAGGACAAACAATCGAACAAGCATTCACAATCAAAAACACTCAACTTGCAGAAGAACTCGCACTCCCGCCAGTCAAGATCCACTGCTCGGTACTAGCAGAAGATGCAATTAAAGCCGCAATCAATGATTACAAACGTAAACAATTAGAGGGATAAATTGAGTTTAGAGAAAAAATCTCTCAGAAATGAGTAAAAAGTGCTTGACATATATATTATAATGTCGTATCATATATACGAATGATAACTTTTAGAGGAAAAAGATATGAACAAGTTTAAAATCTTCTCCGCAGTTGTTGCATTAGTTGCACTCTTTACTGCTCCGTCAGTAAATGCACAGAGTGCTATTGGTACGGTTGTACAAGTCGACCCGATTTATGGTACACAAGTAAACAGAGTACCGCAACAAGTTTGTAGTGAATATCAAGTTCCTGTCTATAATGGTGGAACCATTTATAGTGGTGGTGGTATTGTAAATAATAACACTGGTAATATTCTTGGTGGTGCTATCATTGGTGGTATTATCGGACATCAGATCGGTAGAGGTGATGCCAGAAAACATAACCGCAATGTAGGTGCTGTTATTGGTGGACTTATAGGAAGTCAACAAATGCCAAACACTTATGGTAATGTGTATCAGCCTGGTGGAGTTGTTTCAACTCAGATTCAAAACCGTTGTTTTACTACCTACACACATCAGCAAGAAACCTTTATTACTCACTACTTTGTAACAGTAGATGTGAATGGTACTCTGGTTCGCCAGAGAACTGGAACACGATATAATGTAGGTGATGCAATCGAAGTATACACCAATTATCGCCTTCGATAAATAGATAAAAAATAAAAAAATTATAAGTCCTTGTTTTTCAAGGACTTTTTTTTGTTTAAAATCAATAACTTAAAAAAAGATCAAAAAAAATCATAAGTCATTGATTTTAAAGGAAATCTTTTTTTCGAAAAGGCTTGACAATTGGGTTCAAATACCTTATTATTATATATGTAAGGTTGATTGATAGAGGATAAATTATGAACGAACAGATGGAAACCCTTTTAGAGAACATCAAGAAAGACTACTTTGAGTGGACTACTCGTTGTGCTCGTAGAAAACTTGATACTGATGGTGAACTTACTGAAATCAACAAGCAAATGATTGCAGATTTTAATGATAATGTTGACTATAAACTTGGTAACAAGTACATCAAAGTAATTACTGGTGGCTCCGTTTGGGGGTTTATTGTCAACACTGAAAATGACAAAAAATTCCGCAAGGGTGATATCTTGAAAGCTGCTGGTTGGGCTGCTCCCGCTCGGAACGCTGCCCGTGGTAACATCGTTGATGGTGGTTACACCATTCAGTGGACTGGCCCCCTTTACCTTTAATCCGATAGGAGATATATTATGAACGTTTCTCAAATTTCTCAGATGATGACCGAAGCTCAGACCGCCGCTTATGAGGCAGCTTCGGAATTCGAAAACAAATACTTCCCAAACAATGGTTGGGGTATGTGTGGTTTTGCTTGGGTAAATCTTTACGAATACCAAGGACAGAAACTCAAAGGTAACACCAAGATTGGTCGTGCGTTGAAAGCTGCTGGTATTGCCCAAAACTGGGAACGAATTTTCTCAGTGTGGAATCCTTCAAAGTTTCCTACGCAAAATGTTGATACTCTCGAAGCGGGTGCTCGTGCTGCTGCAGAGGTTCTTCGAAAGTATGGTTTCGTTGCCTATGCTGGAAGTCGGTTGGATTAAGGAACAAGGATTATTATGATTTATTCGCTGTTAGAATCGTCAATGCGTTGTGCAATTGAACGAGAAGAAAATATTAATGAAGATGGTTCTATTAACTGGAACTTTGTCGATGCAGACGCATATTGGACATGTTCAGAATTCTTTAAGGACTCAGAAGCATTCTACGAAGCGTTTGATGAAATCGCAAATGTCATTAATTCGGAACGCACTTTGGTAGAAACTGCAGAACAATTGGAGTTTGTACTCCACTAGGAGAAAATATGTTAGCATATTGTGATTACATTGCAGCTCGTATCAAAACATCTCTCACAGGAGATGGAGACTTTGAGGGGCTGATTGAGGAAGTCGGCCCTATTAAGTTTGACCTTGCTCCTGCTGGGTGGATGCAGTCAACGAAGAAGACTTTGTTGATGTGGGATAAGAATGGCAAACGCTATCGTGTAACGGTAGAAGAGGCCGAATAATTTTAGTTAAAAATATGAAAGAATGTGAATGATAGCAAAAAAAGAAAAAACGATATTAGTTGACTGTGATGGTGTTCTCCTTGATTGGGAGTACGCCTTTGACTGTTGGATGACTCGCCATGGTTATGAAGTCGTCTGTGAAGGTGAGTACAACATGAATATAAAATACGGTTTGACTAAGAAAGAAGCAAAACGTCTTTGTCGAATGTTCAATGAAAGTGCTTGGATTCGAAAGTTGCCTCCTCTTCGGGATGCAATTAAATATGTGAAAAAACTTCATGAAGAACATGGATATATTTTCCATGCGATTACTAGTTTGAGTAACGACCAGTATGCACAACATCTACGAACTAAAAACCTTCGGGAATTGTTTGGAGATAGTGTCTTTGAACGATATGTTTATTTGGATACTGGTGCAGACAAAGATGAAGCTCTTCTAGAGTACGCTGGTACAGATTGTTTCTGGGTTGAAGATAAACCTGAGAACGCAGATGTTGGACTTCGGGTTGGATTAGAAAGTCTTCTGGTTGCTCACGACCACAATATCGGATACGAAGGAAACGCTCTTCGGGTTCAAAACTGGAAAGAAATTTACGGTTTGATTGCTGGTTAAAGAGAGAATATATCGGCCCAAGATGCAGGCATTAAATAAGACCTTTTTCTCTTAGTTTCTCTCTATTTATGAGATGTAACTCTACTAACTCTTCTTTACTCTGTCCTTTATATGGAACTGCATGATTATTTTCCAACATTAGTGAAGTAATAGTTCTTTTCGAAGAGTTATTTTTAAAATCTTTGTATTCAATTTCAAAATCTCCAAGAATTCTTCCAAACTTTCCTGTCTTATCTTTTTGTGTTTTGATCGTTTGAAAAGAACCAATCGGAAGTAATTCTTTTAGGTATGCTTTTGCAGCAAGTCCAAACTGTTTTTCTACTTTATCTCTTGTTCTAGATTCTGGAGTGTCGATTCCCATGATTCGAACTCTTTCTTTGTGCATCCAGATTCCAAAACCTAAGTCGATGTCTACATCCACTGTATCACCATCAACAATTCTTAAAATTTTACAATTATATTCATATGCCATTTTTTTACCTTAATGTGAGAATATCGTTTCTATTATTTATATAAATATAATTACAACTTTTTTAAAACGGAGAATTTAATGTTTCTTTCTATATTGCTTCTTTTGGTTGCAATAACAATATCAACGGTCGCTGCCTATTACTCCATTATTGGTTTAGTTACAATATTTGCAGCTGCGGTATTGCCTACTGCAATCATGGCTTCTGTTCTAGAAGTCGCAAAAGTCTTAACTGCAGCATGGTTGGCCGAGAACTGGAAAAAAGTTAATTTTTTCTTAAAAAGTTACTTGACTTTTGCCGTAATTGTGTTAATGTTAATAACCAGTTTAGGTATCTTTGGGTTTCTTTCGAAGGCGCACATTCAACAAACCTCTAATGCAAAAGAGAATGTTGCACAGATAGAAACTGTAATTACTAAGATTGAGAACAATGATACTATCATTGTAAATTCTCAGTCAGAAATTGCAAAGATTGAAAACTCAGTCTCTGTAAGAAACGATGAAATAAATGCAGAGATTAAAAGAGAAGAAGATAGAGTCAGACAGGCGGTTGCTGATTATCAGTTGCTTGTCGATGAACAAAATGAAATTATAGATGGCGCAAGAAAGAACTTAGATTTATTAGAAAAATATCTTGCAGAAAATGATGTAGTTGCTATGCAATCTCTTGTAGGAACAAATCCAGATGGAAAGTATGGCCCTGCAACTGCAAAAAAAGTAGATGATTTTAGAACTCAAGAAGAGGAACGTGTTGGTGCATTAATTGCCTCTGCAAGAAATAGAGTCAATGAACTAAGAGACAACCAAAGAGAAGAGAGAAATAAAAGTACAGAATTAATTAATAGATTGAAGTCTCAGATTGGTGTTTTAGAATTATCTGCATCTCAACTTTCACAAATAGAAATCCTAAAAGATAAGATTACAACTTCTACTGAAGAAACTCAATTACTAAATGAAGAAAAAATTGAACTGGAAAAGAGTTATAGAGAGTTGGAGGCAGAAGTTGGACCAATCCGATATGTTGCAGAGGTCGTATATGATGATGTAAATGAAATAGTTTTAGAAGATGCTGTTAGATTTGTTATTTTGTGTTTAATTTTCGTATTTGACCCTCTTGCAGTTTTATTAGTTATTGCAAGCACTCAAAGTATACGATATTATAGACGATTGAAAAGGGGCGAAAATATAACGCATCTTTCAGAAGAAGAATTTAAAGAACCAGAAGTCGATATGAAATTCGATTTTAAAAAAAAACCTACAGCCCACGATACAATTGAGAACTGGTCAAAAGAAAAACTTAAAGACCACGATAATTTAGAATAGGAGAATTCATGCTAAGTGTAGTAAAATTGGTGAGTTATACTCAGCCCAATGATGATTTTGAAGGCGAGTTAGAAAATATAACCGATTTGATTGCTTATGCTGCAAGGGTATCAAACCCTGCAAATCAGTCAAATAAAAAAACTAATAGTAGATTAATTTCTTATCTTATTAAACATAAACACTGGAGTCCATTTGAGATGGTTGATGTTTGTTTGGAAATTGAAACTACCAGAGATATTGCTCACCAAATGGTAAGACATCGTAGTTTTTCATTTCAAGAATTTTCTCAGAGATATGCAAATCCCAAAGAAATGGGAGAGATGTTTGTAAAAAGAGAATGTAGACTTCAAGATCATGAAAATCGTCAAAACTCTATTGAGATTGAAACTGATCCATCTTTAGTAGAAAATCAAATGCATCAAAATTTGATTGCAGAATGGAGTCGTAGACAATCAGGCGTAATTGAAACTGCGAGAAAGGCCTACGAGTGGGCAATTGAAAATGGAATTGCAAAAGAACAGGCAAGAGCCCTACTTCCAGAAGGACTTACAAAAACTAGATTGTATATGAAGGGTAGTATTCGTAGTTGGATTCATTATATCGAACTTCGTGGTGCGAATGGAACTCAAAAAGAACATATGCAGATTGCACATCAGTGTGCGAAAGTTATTTCTGAAGTGTTTCCACTTGCAGAAAGTTATTTGCCAAAAAAATAGGGGATTTATATAAATCCCCTATTTTCCTACTCTTTAATGGTGACAATCATTAAATATCGTCTGGATGTACCCAACCCTCTGGCGGTGTTGGAGCTCCTGTCATATCCCATTCTGGTTTAACCCACTCTTCTTCTTCGGGCATTTCTTGAGTTAAATCTAATTTCGAAACATTATCGAATTCTTTCATTTTTGTCCATCTTTCAGCATCAACTGTAGGTAAAGCATCAGTCACAACTACTGCTTCATCAATTTCATCATTAGATGGATTTAGAGTAAGAATCATTCCACTGAAAGAATTTGCTGCGAGTTTTCGTAAGAACTCTCCCTCAGCGACTTCTGTTTTGTAAATATAAACTTTGGCCATATCTTTTGGGAGATTGCCTCCAATAAAATTTGTCCATTCTTCTGCTGTTGCCATTTTTTTATCTCCTATTGTATTAAAATTTCGTAACTATCGTCTTGTGTTGGACCTGTTCCTGTGGTTGTTGATGCTCCAGTACCTTCTCCAAATGAACTTGATGCATGTGTAAAACCAGTTAATGGAATTGAAGAACTCACTTTTACAATAGTTACTTGCAATTGGCCAGTAAAATCAAGAGCTTGCGTTAAAGTATTATTCTCTATTTCTATTAATGCATGACTATCGAATGTCCAAGATGACTGTGAACTAGTTTTTACTGTATAATATGTTAACTGTCCTGTATAGTCTACTAAAGATGAATCAAATATATTATTTGTATCGGTATCTATTAAATATTGATCGGCAATATGATTCAGCTGAGCTCCAGTTTTTACTGTATAATATGTTAACTGTCCTGTATTTTCCACTAAAGATGAATCGTATGTTTTCACTTCTGCATCAAACGAATCTTCTGTAACTGTAGTAATTACAGGAGCATCTGGATATGTAATATTAGGTACGGTATCTGTTAAAGTTGCCATTTATACAGACCTTTATTTCGGCATCCACATCACAACTTGTCCACCCTCATTGAGTGGAATACACCAGTGATCTGTATCAGTGCCACCTGTCTGGAAATATCCATTTGCATCAACAGGAATTGTTGCGGCATCTAAGTATGAAAGGAAGTTATCTGGCATTCCCAAAGATATCTTCATACCGACAATTTTGCCCATTACTGAGAATTTCACTTGAGTTCCTGCATAAGAGCTTGTGGCTGGTGCGGTGCTCTGCGTTATGCTTTGATAATTGTATGGCCCACTTTGATAACTAGAGGTAAATGTTGTATTTAATCCTTGAACTCTTCCTGTTGAACCAACACTAATTGATGGTTCATATACAACAAAACCGTCATTTAGACTATCCACCGATTTTCCACCAAATTCTCTAAGCCACGCTTTTGCACCTGTAAACTGATAATCTAGTCCATTGAAAAATTGACTATTGTAATACTTTGGTTGAGCATTCAGATATGTTGTTTGGTTGTTTGTCCCATCGGGCGATGAGAATGAGGATAAACAATATGCCATTGGTCCCATATGTCCACACCAACCTAGCCAACCCATATGGAGCCTTGTGTTTAATTGACAGTTCGCCCCACCTACATAACTATTGTTCCAAGCTTCTGGTGTTCCCTCTATTCCTCTTCCAGCACTTCTACCTGTCAACCCATTTGTATGAGTTGGATATTCGGTTAATACAAATTGAGGTCTTGAATATCCTCTCTGAGTAATTTGATATGCATAGTTTTGGTTGCCGCTGCTGTAGTTTCCAGCATCGATAGATTTGACCCCTGCGTATGTGTTTGTAAAAGCGTTACTTGGCCCATTACCGTATCCATATTGAAGGTATGAACCAACACCATATCTGTTTGAACCAGCGTTGTCAGAAAATTCTCTTCCGTTAAATGAAATTCCATTGTGAATATATTGTCCAGCACTCGGCATATTTTCACCAAATGACTTGTTATATTCACCAAAGAAGAAAACATTAGAACCATCATTAACCTGTGCAGCGTTTGTAAATACAAATGTTGTTGCGTAAGGACTATTAAATAACCAAATTGTTCCAGCAGCGGAATATCCAATCATTGTATCTACATATGGGCCCGCAGCATCATTTTTCCACCAATCACTTTCAGTGCCGTGTGGTAATCTAATGGGGTTAGCATATGCAGTTGCAGCTGCAGGGTCTGTCCAATCCGCTGCATATGTAAATTGAAGTCTATAATTTCCGCCCGAATTTGCGACCCCACCTTGCGAAATTGTAATACCAAGGTATTGATAATTCCCAGATGTCGCAAAATCTGTTGTTTCTCTTCTAATTATTCTTGTACATGCATCATCAGTCCCAAGAACCAATCCAGCTCCAGCATTATCAAATCTTGACCATCCCATTGTGATTAATGTTTCTGTTATATCGATAAGAAATGTCTTTGCATCGGCTGCAGCGGTTGATGCACCATATGATAAATATTTGCAGTTAGTACTAAGAGTGCCTGCGTTAATTGTTACTGCCATTGTTCTCTCCTTGTAGTATTTTTAGTATTTTCTATTATTTATAATTTTCTAAAATAGTATTACCAAAACCCACCATCGTATCTGATATATGGCCTTTTTGGTGTATAGAAATCTGCATTAATGCAGAATCTAATTTCCTCGTCTTTTTGCGCTGTCGGCATGTGTAGTTGCCAAGAAGGAAAAACATAAAGTTTATTTTCTTTTGGTTTTATAGATGTAATTCCATCACTTAAACTAAAATCTATAGTTCCGCCTTCTTTGGGAACATTTAAATAAAATGTTGATGTGACCGCATGGCCTTTTTGTTGGTGGAGATGCCATGTGTTATAACTTCTTTTACCATATTGCAGATATAGATATATCTCTGGAATCCACTCGAAATCTATAATTCCCTGAGATTCGTCTTCTGGAATGCCATTTTTTTCATAACACGATATAAATTGTGGTAATACTTCATTATATTTTTTTGTTATAAATTTTTGAAATTCTTCATTTAAATACGAAACATTGTATCCGCCTTTATTTTTAAGTTGTATGTCTATTTCGGAATAGTAAACAGATTTCATATCCTCTGACCATTTTTCTTTAACTATGTCCGAATATGGAAAATCTATTTCTAATAACCATGCATATCCACAAGAAAACCGCCTGATATTCGCATGTACTGCAGATGGTTTTTCTTTGATTTCTGGAATGTTTCCCACGAAGGCATCTTTAACCAAATCGGGATTAAATTTTTCAATTTTCATAATATTTCCTTTTTCTATAATGTACTATACATAATCAACTTTTACAGTTAAATTTTCTCCCGAACCACTATCTACATCTAAGGTTAATGTATCTGTAGTTAAAATTGAATTTGTTGTGAAATTTGCTGTAACTGTATTTTGTCCAGTTGGAATTGTAAATTGTTGCAATTCACTTCCGTTTTTATTAATTGAGAAAATTACTGCAGCGTTCACTGACTGTTCTATAGTTGCAGTTAATGTTTGTAGTGAAACAGTTCTATCTGGACTAAATGTTTTTGTTCCAGTTAAAGGTGCAACAAAGCTTCCTGCTCGTAACATATAAAATGTAGTATTTGCATTAGAATTTACCCAAGAGGTTCCATCCCACACATAAAGTGCTTTGGTTGCGGTAACAAATCCAAGATCACCTTGTGTGTTACCTGATGTTGGTAAATCCGATAAAAGTGC
>Ga0209630_10001754_pt1 | contig 22459 bp, 18 predicted proteins | sample COG_01_FD_184745 | JGI IMG/M metagenome (GOLD analysis project Ga0209630, IMG submission 184745) | Pelagic Microbial community sample from North Sea - COGITO 998_met_01 (SPAdes) (version 2) | ecosystem: Environmental > Aquatic > Marine > Neritic zone/Coastal water | place: Helgoland, sampling... | reverse complement strand
AAGACGTCCAAAACCCAGAGCTTGTAAGGCTTCAAGTGCTTCATTAAACTGGTTGTGCGTAGATGTACCTGCTGAAGATACTTCACCTCCTAGTTTGGTCATTTTTTCTTTTAATTCTAAAATCATTCTTTGGGCAGCTTTGGGGCCAATGCCCTTTATAGATTTTAACAACGGAACATTTCCGTTAATTATTGCACCTATTAGGTCATTATGGTTCAAAGAGGATAATATCATTCTAGCCGTAGCTGTGCCAATACCACTGACACTAATTAAATGCAGAAAAATTGTTCTTTCCAACGCATCATAAAAACCATAAAGCGTATGACTATCTTCTTTTACCGACAAGTAGGTCAGAAGGCGTAATTGCTTTTTACCTTGTAAATGCTCATAGGCATTCAGAGAAATATGAACGAAGTAACCCATTCCGTTCACATTAATTACAGCATGCGTAGGCGTTAATACCTCTACACTTCCTTCTACAAATTCAATCATGAGTTACAATGATATATTAAAAATAAAAGGATGCTCGAGTCTAGCAACAAAAAAGCCCCTACAAGAGGGGCTTTAGCGTTGTCTAAATTAGACTATTGAAAAGGTTGAAAAACAGTAAATCCTATTCAGTGAATATGTAATCTGTTGTAGCTTTAGAGTGGCATCCTACACACATTCCGTTCATAAGGCCGGTGCTCCCACGCATGGTCATACCGTTGTCCACAACTATTTTACCATCAGCCATAATGACGAAGTATTCCCAGTCATTGTTTGCTGCATCGAAGTTGTTGCCTCGTTTTGCCATAGCGGTAATCATTTCCATAGAATCACTTTTCATGTGTTTAACCACTAAAGTTCCTATCGGGTAAATGCCGCTAACTGCTTTTTGTGCGTCTTTAACATAGATTTTTCGTACAGCAGTGCTGTCATTTCCTGCATGCGCACCTCCCAGTGCAGGGTCTATGCCGTTTTTAGTGTCTACTAGGTCCCAAGTGTCCCAGCCAGCAAAACTTGCATCGTCGGCAACAAATTCATTGTTGGTTGTTGGTTCTGGCTCGTCGTCTTCTTTACAAGACTGCACAAACACCATTGACAACAGCAAAAAGGCAAGCATCGAAATAGTTTTTGTTTTTTTCATTTTCTGTTAAATTTTTTAATCAATTAAACAGTGTGGTCGAGGTTCTTTAACAAACCTGACAGAAAAAACAGAAATTATCTATTTAATTATTTTGGATAAGGTGTCGGTTTTAAAATCTTCCACAGTGGTTGAAGCTTGTTTTTGCATTCTGGACTTGATAATCATTTCAATTTGATCCGTCTGCTTTTCAAATGTTTTGCATGCCGAGCACATGCTGCTATGCACCTTTGAGCGCCATTTTTCAGTGGTTGTCAAGCCTTCGTTGTGTTTCTTATGAACCAACTCTGAAGCACGTTTACATGAAATGCTAAACATCTTTTTCTTTATTCTATTTTATTTGTTGGGTTGCACCCAATTTACTTCAATGCACTTTCTTAGTTGGGTGCGCGCCCGTTCAAGCATTTTCCAATAGTTTGCTTTAGACACACCCAAATCTTCAATATTCATTTCAGATTCTAAATACTTAATTCGGATAGATGACGCCCATCGTTCGGGAAGTGCATCAACACACGAATCAAATACATCGATAAATTCTGGGTTGTCCAACAAATGTGTTTCCTCCCATGGTGTTGGAATGTTTTCAGTTTTCCAAGAACCATCTTCGTTAAACATTTGAAAGTCGCCCTCTATGGAAGTCTCCTTCCGTCTATAAACCTGACGAAAGTGATCCATGATTTTATTTTTTAAAATGGAGGTTAACCATGTTTTCGGTTTTGACCTGTGCTCGAATCGTTCATAAGACTGAAAGGCAGCCATGAAAGTTTCTTGGACAAGGTCTTTTGCTAACCCTTCGTCAGAAAGTCGTTTCATCGCATAAGCGTATAGCACATCACTGTAGTTGTTCACCCAATCAGTAAGCGCTGATTCGGGGCTAAGGTGTTGTCTGTTTTGAGCTTCAGCCATGCAAAAGGATTAGTGCAAATAAAACATTATCAATTCGTTTAATGAGATAATTGGGCCTCAGTCCAACGATTATTTTGATATTTTACTGAGGTGTGATACTCTAAGTTAACTCAATACCTGATTGATTACATTTGTCCAAAACATTTTATTAATGAGATATTCAATAGCAGTTGCATGTATAGTGGTTTGTTGTTTTTTCGGTTGTAATCAAACGGATAAAACGACTTCAGAAATTACAGTCGCAGAAGTTCAGGAATACCTAGATGGGTATAACAAAACGTATCAAGAGTTAATGATTCCCTCCAGTGAGGCGCAGTGGAAATTGAATACGTATATTGTTGAAGACGATACGATAACCGCTCAAGCAGCCCAAGTGGCATCTGAAAAGATGGCTGCGTTTACAGGCAGTGAAGAGAATATCTCAAAAGCAAAGCGGTTTTTGACAATTGAATCTCAGTTAACACCAGTTCAAATTCGTCAGCTAAAAACGATTCTTTACGCGGCAGGGAGCAATCCAGCAATCGCTTCAGATTTGGTGAAGAAAAGAATTAAGGCTGAAAACACGCAGACACAAAACTTGTTCGGATACACTTTTACAATGAATAACAAACCTGTATCAGCCAACGACATCGATGCCATTTTAGAAACCAGTTCTGATTTGGAAGAAAGATTGTTGGCATGGCAAGCCAGTAAAGAAGTTGGGAAATCATTGAAACATGGTTTGACCGATTTACGTGGATTGCGTAACGCAACTGTTCAGGCCCTTGACTATGAAGATTACTTTCAATATCAGGTGTCTGATTACGACATGTCGAGCGATGAAATGATGCGCACCTGTAGAGGCTTGATTCAAGATGTTTGGCCGTTATATCGTGAACTGCATACCTGGGCAAGATATGAATTGGCAAAAAAATATGACCAACCTGTACCTGAGATGATCCCGGCCCATTGGTTACCTAATAGATGGGGACAAGAATGGAGCAGCATGATTGATTCGGACGGTGTTGACCTAGACGAGGCTTTGGGGCAAAAGTCTGCCAAATGGATTATGGAGCAAGGCGAGGATTTTTATATTAGCCTTGGTTTTCCCAAACTACCACAAAGCTTTTACGAAAAATCAAGTTTGTATCCGCTGCCAAATGATACAACATTCAAAAAAAACAATCATGCCTCCGCTTGGCACATGGATAACGACAAAGACGTTCGGAGCTTAATGAGTATAACTCCGAATACAAGATGGTGGGGAACAACCTTGCACGAACTGGGTCATATATATTATTATATGTCATATACAAACGACAGCGTGCCAATTATACTGAGAGGTGGGGCTAATCGAGCTTATCATGAAGCGATGGGTACTTTGATTGGTTTGGCCAGCATGCAGCCTCCATTCTTAAAACAATATGGATTGATTTCTGAGGATGAGCAGATTGATCCAACGCAACAACTGCTGAAAGAGGCATTCGACTATGTGGTATTATTACCTTGGGGTGCAGGCGTCATGACCGAATTTGAGCACGATCTTTATGCCAAAGAAATGTCGGAAGAAACCTATAACGAACGATGGTGGGAATTAAAAATGACTTGTCAAGGTATTGCCCCGCCAACTAAACGAGACGATACGTATTGTGATGCTGCAAGTAAAACACACATCAATGATGATGCGGCACAATACTATGATTATGCATTGAGCAACGTTTTGTTATTTCAATTCCACGACCATATTGCGACAAACATCCTTAAACAAGATCCACACAATACCAATTACTATGGTAGTAAAGAAACAGGAGCGTTTATTCACGAATTGATGAAAGATGGTGCAAACTGTGATTGGCGAAGCCATTTGAAAAAACACCTTAATGCAGATATGAGTGCAGAGGCCATGGTCAAATATTTTGAACCATTGATGTCTTGGCTCAAATTGCAGAATTCGGATAGAAAACATGCTTTGCCTGTAAGTTATCCGTTGAAGGGTTAAGGTAAGCTTTTTGGCAAATTGCGTCAATGACGCATGTCTGACTAGAAAGTATTCGTATTGTTAATAATAGGTCAACATGGTATTCCACAATTAACAAATATTGCAACTCAATTTTGTTTTGTAAAACAGATAAATTATGTGATTTCAGTAAATTTTACTGCCAATGGGGCTAATTATGAAGCTGTGCAGAGAATTTATTTAAAAAATGACATGCTTATGGAGAGATGTGTAAATCCTTTCTAGTGCCTTTAATAATGGGCATCCACGCACTCTTTAGTGGATAGCATTTCTTTGATACATTTTTCATTCAGGTCGTTATGCGTCGTAAAACCTTGGTTTTCTTGGTGTCAATCGTATATATTTGAACCCTTGGGCAAAGCTCTGCTCTGTCCGTAGTAGGTAATATATTTATTAATTTAACAAGTAAAAATGGAAAAACATTACAACACGAAATGGCTTTCGGCCCTTTATCGGGGAGTGCTTATGTCTGTCAGCTTACTTTTGGTAAGTGGAATGGCAATGGCACAATTAGACGGTACGTACACCGTCAACGCAGCTTCTGCAACTAGCGGAACAAACTTCAAATCGTTTTCTGACCTTGCCTCAGCCCTCGGAACAAACGGGGTAAAAGGTGCAGTAACGGTTAATGTGGTTGCTTCTTCAGGTCCTTACAGTGAATCGGTAACCTTTGGTGCGATTTCTGGAGTTAGTGCAACTAACACAATTACCATTAATGGTAATGGTAACACAATCACAACAACGTCTTCTACTCATGTAATGCGTCTAAATGGTGCTGACCGTATCACGGTTAACAACCTAAAGATTGATGCAGCAGGTACGAGTAACAGGACCAAATGTGTTTTGATGCAAAACAATGCAGATTACAACACTTTTGACAATTGTGAGTTTATCGTTTCTAAATACACAAGTTCTTCAAACAGTACAGCATACATTGCTTTCTCTGCTTCGACTTCGTCTAACAGATCTGCAGGAAATCATGGATCGTACAACACATTCTCAAACAGTAAAATGTGGAATGGTTCTACAGGTAACAGTGCAGGACCTTACTATGGTATTACTAACTATTATAACCGTAGTGCCGGTGGCAACAAGTTTGAGAAGAATGAAATCATGCACGTTTACTATTACTACATTTACGATTACTACTCTAATGGTTTAAAAGCAATAGGAAACGACATTCACTCAAACAGAAGTGGAACTTCAAACAAATATGCAATCTATTGCTACTACGGTAACAGAAATTCTGTTGCACAGCAAATCCAAATCAATGACAACAAGATCCACGGATTGACTGCAAGCCGTTTTTATGCAACGTATACTTACAGATGTCAAGGTACGACTTCTGAGCCAATGGAGATGAATAATAACTCTGTATATGGCAATAGTTCATCTAGTACTTTCTACGGCATATACCCTTATTATGCAACTAACGTAGTGGCTAGTGACAATGAAGTAATTAATAACTCTTGTGATAACAGCATGTACCTTTTTTATGGTTACTTCGCTGAAAACGCTGTATTTGAGCGAAACCGTCTGAGCGACAACACAACAGAATATTACATGTATGGATTCTATCACTACTACACGACTGGTAAAATGAACAACAACTCGTTCTTTAACAATAGTGCAGGTAATGGTATATATGCTTTCTTAGGTGGATACTGTACAGGTAGCTTAGATGTTACACACAATACGGTTGTAATTTCGGCTAATGTGCAGTACTACAGATATGGGTTCTATGCCTATCACTCAAATACATTTACATCAATGAACTACAAGAATAACATTCTTGTAATGACAGGAAGCTCTGGATACACGAGTTACCCGGTATACGCTGGACCAAGAAACTATAAAGAAATGAATTGGGAAAACAATGATTTCTTTATTAATGTATCTTCTGGCGCTGTTCAATATTATGCAGGATCTCAGCATACGACGCTTGCGGCCTTTAATAATGGTGTAGGGAATCAAACAAATATTTCTGTTGATCCTAAGTTTACGGACTTAAGTAAAGGAAACATTGTTCCTACGAACCCAATTATTGCGAACTACGGGCAACCTGGTTACGCTACAGTGGATCAAGTTATGACAACAAGAACAGCTTGTGGTCCAGATTTAGGTGCTTTTGAATTTACAGTTGATCACACGGCTACTAATCTTGTATTTACAGGAAGTAAAGAATGTGGTGGTTACATGGAAGCAATCAAATTCACATTTAATAATGGTGCTAACGTTGATTTATTAGGCGCACGTGCTTACTATACAATCAATAAAGGTACTGCTGCTGAAGTTCATGTAGAAGAAGCAATTGATACAATCAAAGCAAGTTCTTCTGCTGATTACACATTCAATGCAATACCTACTTTCAATGAGCCAGGTGTTAACACAATCGAAGTTGGACTAGCTTGTGATGATAACGCAACGAACAACGTTCTTACAACTACAATCACTATTACTCCAGCTCCACACAGCTTTGAATTATCTGAAGGAACAAACTTCCCAGGATACTACAATGGTGGATCAATGAATAATCCAGATGTAACGGTTCCAACTAAAGAAGTTGAATACTTAGTTGAAAACCCAGCTAAATACGACAATGCTGATTACAGCACTGATTGGACTGCAGCAGTTGTTGCAATGACTTCAGGTGGTTCTGACGTATCTGCTGATGCAGATTGGACAAGTGTACCAACTAGTGGTAACAAAGGGGTATTGAAATTTGATCCAGATCCAGCACTTGCTGATTCAATGGTTTGGTTAGGATTAACAGTAACTGATAACAACACAGGTTGTGATTCTACTTTCGGAAGATGGATTTATGTTCCACATAGCCCAGCTGCTAATTGGACTGCTCCTGATGGATGTGACGGCGACGTTGTTGCATTTGTAAACGGAACTAAGCAAGAAACTGGTGCTACTGAATACTCATGGGATTTCGGTGATCCAGCTTCTGGCGCTGAAAACAACGCATCTACTATTTCTGACCCAGTACACAAGTTTAGCACTTACGGTACATACACTGTAACAATGACTGCTTGGAACTTTGACTATCCTAAGTTCACGTACACAAAAACTGCTCAAATTTCTATATCTCCAGTACCAACTGTTGCTTACCGCGTAAACAACGCTTGTTTCGGAGACGACGTAACATTTATAAACAATACTACTTTACCTTCAGGTATTACAGGTACGATTGATTACACATGGAACTTCGGTAATGGAACTACTTCTAAGAAAAAGGATGAGTCTTACAAATACCCAGCACCAGGTGGATACAAGGTTACTTTAACTGCTTCACTTAAAGGTTGTGCAGCTTCATTAACCAAAAATGCAAACCAATTTGCTAAGCCAGTTGCTGACTTCTCAGTATCAGGTACTTGTAACTTGGAAGACATTGAGTTCATGAACGCTTCTACTATCGCTATTGGAAACACTGGTTACAAGTGGGATTTCCAAGACGGTAGTGTATCTAACTTATCTAACCCAACTCACGCTTTTGCTACTCCAGGTGCACACACAGTTAAATTAACTGCTGTATCTGAATTCGGTTGTACTGATGAAACAGACAGAACATTCACATTGAATGAGTCTCCAAAAGCTGACTTCTCTTTAACTGATCCTTGTAGCGAGACTGCAGTAGAATTCACAAGAGAAGGTTCTTTACCTTCAGGTGCTAACTCAATCTTTGAGTGGGACTTCGACGGAGAGAAAATCTCAACTAAAGAGAATGACAACCACAAGTTCAGTACTGTAGGTGTTAAGAATGTAAGCTTAAAAGTTTCTTCTGACAACGGATGTTCTGATATGATTTCTAAAGAGTTTGTTGTTAAGCTTCAAGCTAAAGCAGACTTCGTAGCAAACAATGTTTGTGTTGGAGAAGACGTAGTTTTCACTAACAACTCTGAAGTTGCTGCTGGTAACCTTGATTACGAATGGAGATTTGGTGGTGCTGATGCTTCAGGTATGAGTACTTCTTCAAATACTTCTCCTCGTCACAACTACGAATTAGCTGATCAGAGTGTAACTGAATCATTCCGTGTAACGTTACTTGCTATCGTTCCAGGTGGATGTTCTGACTCTATCGCTAAAACGGTAACGGTTAACGCTAAGTCTGACGCTTCATTTACAGCTAATACTAGCTGGAGAAACTTGGTTATCTCTAACCAAGCTACTACAGATGGTAACGCAAATCAATTCAACTGGACATTTGGTGACGGTGGACGTTCTAACGACGTAACTCCTTCATACACGTACTCAGTTGATCAAGATATGTTTGAGGTTTGTTTAGCAATCATCAACAATGCTGGATGTATTTCTAAGCACTGTGAAATGGTTGAAGTTGACCTTGCTAACAGCAGCGTGAATGACATCGCAGCTAACGGTATCTTCAATGTATACCCTAACCCGAACACTGGTATCTTCAACGTGAAGGTATTAAGCCCAGAGAGCGACTTAAACATCGTTATCATGGACGCAACAGGTAAGACTATCAAAACAGTTAACACTGACGCGAGCGGTGTTTACAATGTAGATATGACTGACGTTGCAGCAGGTGTTTATATGGTACAGGTAATCAATGGTAACACTTCTGCAATGCAGAGAGTTACAATTGCTAACTAATAACAAATAAGACTAGAGGTTTTTCAACCTCATATAAAAACCCCGACGGAAACGTCGGGGTTTTTTTGTGCCTATTTTTGTGCCATGACATTTCAATACGTTACTTGGGAGGTGAACGACAAAGTCGGGTACATCACTTTAAACCGCCCCGAAAAAAAGAATGCATTAAATGAGGTATTTGTTTCTGAACTCAAAGAAGCATTTCAACTAGCAAAGGATGAATTACACTGTAAAGTTGTGATTTTACGCTCCTCTGGTGATGTGTTCTGTGCAGGTGCCGACTTGTCATACCTACAACAATTACAACGCAATAGCCTAGAAGAAAACATTGCAGACAGTAAACATCTGATGGAGTTGTTTAAAACCATTTATACCTTTCCTAAGGTTGTAATATCTATGGTTAATGGTCCAGCCATTGCTGGAGGTTGTGGGTTAGCAACAGTAACTGATTATTGTTTTACTACAACCGAGTCGAAGTTTGGATACTCGGAAGTTAAAATTGGATTTGTTCCGGCCATTGTAATGGTTTTTCTATTAAGAAAAATCGGCGAAGGCAAAGCAAAAGAAATTCTGCTATCAGGTGAAATATTTAATGCTGACCGCGCAGTAAATTTAGGGCTCACAAATGCTGCGATGGCTGCGGATAAACTTGAGGCATTCACAAACGATTTTGCTCAAAAGTTGATAGCAAGAACGTCAGGCCAAAGTGTTGAAATGATAAAAGAGATGATAGCCAAAGTACCAGAACTGTCTTTAAACGATGCACTTGATTATGCGGCGTTATCCAATGCACAAATGCGAGAAAAAGAAGATTGTAAAAAAGGTATCGACGCGTTCTTAAACAAGACCAAAATTACATGGGACTAAACTATATTGATACCCACAGTCATCTATATGCAGATGACTTTAAAGAGGACATGGACGAGGTAATTGCTCGCGTGGAGCAACACGGAGTATCTAAAGTGCTTTTGCCTAATATCGAAATGGATTCATTTGAAGCGATGATGAATCTTACCTCAAAGAAAAGTGAGGTTTTTATACCCATGATAGGCCTGCACCCATGTTCTGTGAAGGAGGAGACCTATAAAAAGGAATTGGATTTTATGGAAGCCAAGCTTGCAAAGCATTCGTTTATTGCCATTGGCGAAATTGGAATGGATTTGTACTGGGACAAAACAACGTTCGATATACAAAAAGAAGCCCTTGAAATCCAGTGCAAATGGGCCATTGAACATAATTTGCCTGTTGCATTGCACACTAGAAATGCCACACAAGAAGTGATAGAGATTGTCGAAACATTCTCTGCCGATAATTTAACAGGCGTATTTCACTGTTTTGGTGATGGTATTGATGAAGCAAACAAGATTATTGACCTTGGATTTAAACTCGGTATTGGTGGCGTTCTTACATTCAAAAACAGCGGATTGGATAAGGTAATGAAGGATGTTGATTTGCAACACATTGTTTTAGAAACGGACGCGCCATATTTAGCTCCTGTTCCGTATCGAGGAAAAAGGAATGAGTCTTCTTATATTCCTTTAATCGCGCAAAGGCTTGCTGATGTCAAAGAGGTATCAATAGCTGAAGTTGCTGAAATAACGACACAAAACGCAAAAGAACTGTTTAGTATTTAACTAACTTTACCGCCTTGGAGAGGTGCCAGAGCGGTTGATCGGGCTACCCTGGAAAGGTAGTGTACTCGTAAGGGTACCGAGGGTTCGAATCCCTCTCTCTCCGCAATGATTATTTATAGTGTAACTTGTTTGGTTGAAGATTCCATCAAAGAGGATTGGATGTCTTGGATGCGTAACGAACATCTGCCTGAAGTAATGGCCACAGGTAAATTTCTATCACACGAAATGTTTCAAATCGATCCACACGACGTAACCGATACAGGAACAAGTTTTAACATTCAATACCGATTAAATACACGCGAAGACCTTCAGGATTATAGCGTGAATTTTGGGCCTGCTTTGAAGGCAAAGACGCTTGCTAAATATGGTGAAAGCGTAATCGCATTTAGAACGGTTTTGGAAACCATTTAAATTGACTCCTCAGGTCTTTTACGCCATCTAAACCAAACGACGGTGCAAATGGCAAAAATACAAATGGCAATAAATTGAGAGTGTGAGAGCAAGCCACCAAGCACAAACCCGCGTTCTTCGTCTCCCCGATACAATTCGTTAATTGACCGGCCTACAGCGTACATCATTAAATATAATAACATCAGCTGGCCAGAAAATTTTTGGCGTTTCTCAATCCAGAACAAAACCAGAAGAATGATAATGTTAATACCTATGTCAAAAAGTTGAGTTGGGTATAAGGGGATGTTTTTAGGATTGGCCAAACTATCAGGATGCGAGAATGTAACACCTAAAAAATTTGAACAAGCTTTACCGTGGCAGCATCCAGCCAGAAAGCAACCCACTCGGCCAAAGGCTTGAATGATTGGTCCAACAAAGGCCACAATGTCTAAAAAAGGTCGAATGGCTATACCTTTCTTCTTCAACCAAAAAATGATTACCGGTATAACGAACAATACAGAGCCGTAAAAAACAAATCCACCACCCGTAATATTTAAAAACAGAGATGGGTTTTCTAGGTATTTCGAGAAATCTTCAAAAAAGAAAAACAATTTGCCACCAACAAAACCGGCAAAAATCGACCAAATGAACATGATCGATAATTCGTCTTTTGAAATTCCGAACTTTTTAGTTCGTCGATTGACAAACCAATAGGATACCATGATGCCAATTGCAATCATAAGCCCATAACTGTACAATGTTATCTGATCCGGGAGTATACCTTGCAGAAAACTAGGGGTTCGAAAGGAAAAAAGCTTGGGGTACATGATTCAATATTACGTTAAATCTGACTTATGATATGTACGTCCTTTCCAAATTGAAGGGATGGGTAAAAAATAAAATAGGGCAGTGCTCACCGTATTTACGATTAAATATATTTCATACAGCAATACATGCGCTAGCGAATAATCGACCAGCTCAACACGCTTTGTGAGTTGTTTAATGTATATCGTTTGAATGCCGGTTTTTAACAACCAAAGTGATACTGCATGGATAGGTGCGAAAAACAGTAATACAATTACCGCTGGCACAAACAAGCCATATAAAACAATCAGAAATTCCCACAGTATGGGTAATTCTTGTGCCCCAATTAGCCATCGTTTGCGCTGGTGTAACATCTCTGTAAAACTTGGTATATGCCACGCCATACCCAAACTGTCTGCATTAAGAATTGTGCTCCAATCCCAGCCAAGTTCGGTTACTTCTTTAAATAGTTTGTAGTCTTCGGTGATAGAAAAGTCTATGTTTTCATATCCGCCTGTTTCCCAGTAAGCCTTGGCTCTTACGGCCATGTTGTTCCCTACCGAAGTACATGCTACGCCTATGTTGGCAAAGCTTTGGATGTATCCCATAAAATGTAACCAATCTATGGATTGAAATGTAGAGAACAGACTTGACGTTGGTTCACAAGTGCTTGTTCCTGATACGATGCCCACCTTATCTGAAAATTGATTCAGTAAAGACCTAATCCAATTGCTCGGTAGTTTTACGTCTATATCTGTTATGAAGTAATAGGTACCACTGGCTTTGTGCGCCAAATGTGCCAGTACATTTGCTTTTCCGCGCGCCTTGCCTAATTGCTGATTTATCGAAAACAGTTTAAACTGCGGCTTATCTTGTATAAATTCTCTAATGAGTTCGTTTGTCTTATCATCACTGTCATCATCTCCAATTAAAACTTCTAATTTGTCTTTTGGGTAGTTAAGTTGGTCTATGGCGATCAAACTGCGCTGAATGAGTTTTTCTTCGTTACGTGCAGCAAGGAGCAAAGAGATTTTTGGGAGCTGACTTCCTGAATATGTTGCCGTATTGGGAGTCTTATTAATTGCAAAAAGACTCAAGAGTTGAATGCTGAAAAATATAGCTACAACTACAATTGAGATGATGATTATAACCCACACGACGTGTACCCTTTATCCGTTAAGTATGCACAGTATTTCGGTAATAGTGCTTTTAAATTTTTATACGCTTTTGTGCTGTCGTGAAATACGACAATTGCACCTGGTTTTGTTAGTGATTTTATTCTTCTTTCAGCCCGATGTAAATCGAGGCTTGTGTCAAAATCACCCGAAAGAATAGACCACATAATGATATTGAAGTCTTGTTTTATGTGTCGAATTTGACTTCTCTTTATTCGCCCGAAAGGGGGCCTAAACAGCGTTGAGTCAATTATTTCTGAGGCGCGTTTGGTGTCTTCGAAGTATGCTGAATTAGACGTATGGAAACCGTTTACATGGGTGTATGTGTGGTTTCCAATGTGATGGCCTTCCGCTTTTACTTTTTCATAAAGGGCCAAATTTTTTGCGACATTCTCGCCGATGCAAAAGAATGTAGCCTTAAAACCATACGCTTTCAACACGGACAAAACGTATTCGGTTACTTCTGGGGTTGGTCCGTCGTCAAAAGTCAAATAGACCTTTTTCTCTGCAGTAGGTTTGTCCCATGTCAATGTTGGATAAAAAGGTTTAAATACCTTACCGCTATGTGTAAACCAGTTCAAGGTTCAAGTTTAACTGAATTCTATTAATAATATAGAAATAATAAATAGCTTAGTCGATTCAAAAATGACCAAATTTGTATCCGAATTAGCTTTGCGTAATTATTAGACAAATGAGACTTTTCACCATACTTGGATTATTGCTTTTTGGATACAGTTCGACTCAAGCACAATCTGATTCTTTATTGACGGAAATCAATGGGAATTGGACCTTAGACAATTGTATTGCTTATACAGCGGCAAAAAATCTTACGCTTGCAGATCAAAAGATCTTTGTGGATATGGCAGAGAACAATCTCAAGCTAAATAAAGATAGTCGCTACCCTACGTTAAGTGCGAGTGGTTCTCACAATTATAATTTTGGTCGATCTATTGACCCCTTTTCGAACCAATTTGTTACCCGTAGCATTCAGTCTAATAATTTTTCTTTAACCAGCAGTGTTGTGCTGTACAACGGAAATAGGATTACCAATTCTATCCTACGGTCCAAAAATGAAGTAGAGCGTGCAAAAATTGAGGAGCAGGCCCAACGAAATCAAATACTCACCAACGTTGCAGATGCCTTTTTGCAAGTCATTCTTGCAGAGAATCAATTGAAATCATTTACTGTAGTGAATAAATCTACGGTTACGCAGTTAGAACAAGCCAAAAAATTATTCGAGGCAGGAGCCACCAACCAGCAGCAATACTTGAACTTAAAGGCGCAAGATGCACGAGATCAAATGAATATTCAATCTGCTAAGAGTTCCTTATTGTTGGCCAACTTGAGGTTGAAGCAGATGATGCAGTTAGACAGCAAAGAGTTTCAAATTGTGCATCCATCTTTAGATGAAGTTGCACCTATAACAAGCTGGACGCAAGACGGTATAATTAATAATGCCTTGGCAAGGATGAGCTATGTCAAACTAGCTGAAGCGCAAGTACGGTCTGCAGAAATTAACATTGATATTTCCAAAAGTGCGTTTTATCCGCGGTTAGCAGTGTTCGGTAACGTTAATACCTTGTATTCAGAAACACGATTAGAGCGATTTAACTTCCAGAAATCTACAAGTCCTATTGGTTACGTAGAATCAACGAGCCAACCAGTTGTTACTGAGTTTACCTCGTATGAGACGAGGGTATCTGCATTCGGTCAGCAGCTCAATGACAACTTCGGACAAACAGTTGGTGTAAGTTTATCTGTGCCTATTTTTAATGGAAATCAGGCAAGGTCTGGCGTAAGAGACGCCAAACTAAATGCGATGCTGCGCAGGAATAATTTAGAGCGTATTAAACTTGAAGTGGTGGCAGACATCACCCAGGCGTATACGCAATATGAAAACGCTTTGGTTGAGGTTGAGTCGGCTAAGGCGAATGAAAAAGCCCAAAAGGAAAATTATGATTTTGTATTGAAATCTGCTAATGCGGGAGTCTCAACAACGGCAGATATGATACTTGCGTTAAACGCTTGGGGGCAGGCGCAGAACGACTTAAACAACGCGAAGTTTAAAGTGCTCTATGCTCAAATTACATTGCACTTCTACAATACTGGTGAGATTAGCATTACACCTTACTAATCATAGATTTTGAAATCCGGTAGTCGAGGGTTTACTTCGCAACGTTGAATAACACACACACATCTATTGCAGTTTTAGGAGGAGGTAGCTGGGCCACCGCATTGGTTAAAATACTGCTAGACAACCACCAGCCCAAAACGGTTCATTGGTGGATACGTAACGAGCAGAAGGCAGAATACTTGAATTCACACAGACACAACCGTGATTACCTGAGTTCAATCACCTTCGATTTAGAACACCTCAGGGTGACGTCAAGCATTGAGACATGCGTTGATTCGGCCGACATTGTTATCCTCGCAATTCCTTCGGCATTCGTTCATACATCATTGTCTTCAACTGATACGGCACTTTTTTCGGATAAAATTATTGTGTCTACTGTCAAAGGTTTAATCCCAGAAACAAGTGAAATTCTTGGAGATTATTTTAAAAATAGACTCAAGGTCGACCCCAACTTAATTGGCGTCATTACGGGTCCTTGCCATGCAGAGGAAGTAGCACTTGAGAAGCTGAGCTATTTAACCATTGCTTCAGAAGATAGCAAAACGGCAAACAGGGTTTCCAACATGCTTAAAGGAGCGTTTATCAAGACCTCCACAACGGATGATATTTATGGAACGGAGTATTCTGCGGTGCTTAAGAACGTTTACGCAATTGCCGCCGGTATCTGCCATGGTTTAAGGTTTGGAGACAACTTCCAAGCCGTGTTGGTGTCAAATGCCATACGCGAAATCAAAAGGTTTATTGCAGCTGTTAATCCAATTGAAAGAGATATTGACGACTCCGCATACTTAGGAGACCTTGTGGTTACTACTTATTCTCAATTTAGTAGGAATAGAACATTTGGTAATATGCTTGGCAAAGGATATTCAGTTAAGTCTGCCCAGCTAGAAATGAACATGGTGGCAGAAGGATACTACGCCGTAAAAACTGTTCATGACATGAACCAAAAGCTGGGCGTCGACATGCCACTGGCGGATTTTGTTTATGAAGTCGTTTACAATGGTAAACGTGCCAAGTCCGTGATTGAGAAATTGCTTAACGCATTAAACTAAAATCAGTCGTCTACTACGACCACAATCAATTCCAGTCTTTCATCTGTCTTCAACAACGCATAACATGGTTGATGACTAAAATAATCTAGTGAAACATGCACGGGTTGGGTTGGCGTAACGGATTGATATATTTTTTTGCCCAAATGATTATATAACTCAATCGATTGAATACGAGAGGTGTATGCGTCAAATACAACATCATCCTCAGATTGATACCAATAGATGTTTTTAGACGGGGTAACCTCGTTTCTCCACTGCAAAACGTTGCTGAATGTATACTGTCCATCATAATCTACCTGTTTTAATCGGTAGTAGACCGTCTCTGTAGGCATTGACGTAAACGAATACGTATACCGATGACTAACGGACGTGGTGCCTTGACCATCAATAAAAGCAATGGGTTTCCAAGAGCCTAGTTGCGTTTTACATTGAATAAAGAAACCCTGGTTATTTATTTCGCTGGCGGTTATCCAATGCAGGTGAATGGAGTCTTGTGTTTCTTTCAGCTCAAAAACCGTCAACAAAACGGGTAACGCTGAGCCTCCCAAAGCTGAATAAACGTCTTTGGGGAATTGTACACTTCCTGAGATTGTTTGCCAATTCGCGTTATCGTTGATTGAGGTGTGACAAGAGCTTAACGTCCCACATGTGTTAGGCCCTTTGTAAATTTTTTCCGTTGCAAGGTATATGGAGGTTGAATCCTCAACCAAGCCTGTGCCACTGAGTGTCTGTCTTGCTCCAGAACCGTTGTTGGGCAAAGAGGTGTGTCCAACCATGGTTAAGAAGGTAGGAGAGGCACGACTGCCTATTATCGCAAAGATTTGGTCAGGACTGCTAGACGCGATGTCGAATCCGGCGTTAGATTCTGTTACGGTTCCAATATTTACGCTCGGATTGTTGTCGGCATTTTGAACAATGATCACCGTACCTTTAGATATGTATGTACCCGTATTGTTGGTCCAGGTATTTTCTCCTTCTCCATTGGTTGAATGGAATGAAGACCCAGTCCATTCTTCATCAATGAATTTGATTACAGTACCGTTAGGGCAATCATCTAACAACACAAAGGCATACCCATCTTGACTGCCATAACTGTAGGCGACAAACGCAATGTCGCCAATATCGTCTATTGCACTGTCTTGCTGTCCTGATGCGTTTATATGGCTGCTGCTGAGAAATAAGGTAAGAAGTATAGGTATAAATGTTTTCATGAGTTTGGTTTGGATGGCAATCTAAATCCAAATCAAAATGAAAAGTAAAACATCATCCCAGTGCAACAGTCTATCAATTTCAGCGTTGTTATGCCATACAAACTTTACATTTGCTGATATGTGGAAACGGTTTTGGTTCGGAGCACTTTTTGTATCGATTTTATTGTCGATGCTGTCAAGTTGTAAAGACGATAATACCTTCTTTACCGATACAGATGCGAACTTAAATTTCAGTTCTGACACGGTGTTTTTCGATACTGTTTTCACCTCTAGTATGCCACGCATCCCACTTTCGGTTAACCATCAATTTGTTGTTGTCAATCCATATAGTGAGGCAGTAAAAACCAATTTTAGGTTGTCTGGGGGCAGTAATTCTGTGTTTAGAATAAACGTAGATGGAGAAGTTGGGCCTGAGGTAAATGACATTGAAATTGGTGGGAACGACTCTGTATTTGTCTTCGTAGAATTGTCTATCGACCCCAATAATGACCCTCAATCTTTACCACTTATTGTAAGAGATTCAATCGAGATATCCACCAATGGAAATCAACAGAATGTGCAACTCATTGCTTGGGGACAAGACGGCCATTATTTCTTGCGGGATACGGTCTGCAACGAGACCTTAGACGACAAGCTTAAACCGTATGTTGTGCATGGGTATTTATATGTGCCAGAAAATTGTACGCTTACCATCAAGGAAGGCGTCAAAATGCACTTTGCACCAAGATCTTGGTTGTACGTGGAAGGAACCTTAATTATTGAAGGCACCAAAGACGAAAAGGTGAAATTTGAAGGAGATCGATTACAACCGCAATTTGAAGAGGTTGCTGGTCAGTGGGGCGGAATTTGGCTCGACTACTTGAGTAAAGGGAATCAAATCAAACATGCCGAAATTAAAAACGGCACAGTCGGTATATACTGCGACAGTAGTGATATTCAAACGGTACAAAATGCTACACCAAATGTTACAGTCGAGAATACGGAAGTCCGTAACATGAGTTTTGATGGGTTGTCAGGCAAAACAGCCTATATCAAAGCAACGAATAGTGTCTTTACGAACTGCGGCCGGTATACCTTTTTAGGCCTATGGGGAGGGCGCTATGATTTGAAGCATTGCAATTTTACTACCTATAATTTCGACTTTAGCCGTCGAGAACCAACGTTTGCTTTAAACAACGTGCAGATTAATGAGTTTTTTCAAATCACGGGAATTTTTAGAACCGTGTACGATATCCAAAATTGTATTGTCGACGGAGGATTGCAAGAAGAGTTATCTCTAGGCATATTTAAAAATGTGCCTGATCAAGCGTTTTTTGGAGATACCTTGTTCAACAACAACCTAGTTCGAACAGAAAGAAAATTTGTTGGTGAGCATATAAACAATAAAGTCAATATAAGCCCAGCATTTGTAGACGTATTAAAGCACGATTACCACCTCGAAGCAAGTTCTGGTGCCATCGATATTGGGGCATCTCTCGGCGTTACACGCGACTTCGACGAGGCGTTAAGAAACGGCACTCCTGACGCAGGAGCTTTTGAGTATAAACCGTAAAAATGGGTTATTCTTCTGCGAAATACTTGAAGAAATACGGAATGGTTTCAATGCCTTTGTAGAAATTGAAAATGCCATATTTTTCGTTTGGTGAATGTATCGCATCACTATCCAAACCAAAGCCCATTAAAACCGTTTTAAGCCCTAAAACTTCTTCAAACAAAGCAACGATCGGTATACTTCCTCCTCCTCTAGTTGGAATTGGTTTTTTGCCAAATGTAGCTTCCATCGCTCTACTTGCTGCGCGATACGCTTTGCTGTCTGTTGGGGTTACTGCCGGCTCACCACCGTGGTGAAGGCTTACCTTTACTTTTACCGATTTTGGCGCAATGCTTTCGAAATGATTCTTGAACATGTCAGATATTTCGCTACTTGTTTGGCTTGGAACAAGACGCATCGAAATTTTAGCATAAGCCTTACTCGGCAACACGGTTTTAGCACCTTCTCCGGTATAACCTCCCCAAATTCCGTTTACATCTAAAGTTGGCCTAATGCCAGTTCTTTCAATGGTCGAATATCCTTTTTCGCCCAGTACATCGTCAACATCTAATTCCGCTTTATACGCATCCAGGCTAAAAGGTGTTTTGGCCATTTCTGCGCGATCAGCATCACTCATTATATCTACTCTGTCATAAAATCCAGGTATTGTGATATGTCTGTTCTCGTCGTGAAGACTTGATATCATATCGCACAACACGTTGATGGGATTGCCTACAGCGCCTCCATACGTGCCACTATGTAAATCGATATTCGGACCCGTAACTTCAACCTCTACGTAGCTCAATCCTCTCAAACCAGTATCGATACTTGGGATGTCGTTGGCAATCATACCCGTATCGGAAACCAATACAACATCTGCAGCTAGTTTTTCAATGTTATTACGCAGATAGATACCCAAATTGGTCGAACCAACTTCTTCTTCTCCTTCGATCATGAACTTTACGTTGCAGTCCAAAGAGTCTGTCTGCATCATCGTTTCAAATGCCTTCACGTGCATAAAAACTTGTCCCTTGTCGTCGCAGGCTCCTCGTGCATATATATTACCATCACGGATATCGGGTTCAAACGCTGGCGTTTCCCATAACTCATCTGGAACAGATGGTTGAACGTCATAATGACCATAAACCAAAACAGTCGGTTTATTTGCATCTACAATTTTGTCTGCATATACAATAGGGTAGCCGGCTGTTTCTTCAATGGAAACGTTCTCAGCACCAATGGTTTTTAATTTATCAGCTACAAAAGCTGCAGCTCTATGCACATCATCAGCAAACGCTGGGTCAGCACTTATAGATGGAATGCGCAACCAATCCAATAATTCATTTAAAAAACGCTCTTGATTTTTGTCGATATACTCCTTTTGATTCATGCTTTTATTTTTACGGAGACGAAGTTAGATTTTTTACCAGAACCAAACAGTGTCCAAACGTTTTTATGCGTTAACTATTTAGAATAGGAGATAATTTAGATATTTGGAATAAGATTTGATTCATGTAGTGTATGAGAAACAAGAAAAAGAACATTGTTGCGGTAATAATAGTTAGTGTAATGCTATACGCTTGTGCGACTGTACCGCTAACTGGGAGACGGCAAATGAAGCTATTGCCTGAAAGTGAGCTGGTTGCAATGAGTTTAACATCATACTCCAGCTTTTTAGATACGTCAAGTGTTGTTAATCAAGGCTCAAACAAACAAATGGTAAGTAATGCAGGAATGCGCATTTCTAAAGCCGTAGAAACTTTTTTGAGCACAACAGCAGACAGTACGGAGATAAAAAACTACCAATGGGAGTTTAATTTAGTAGATGACCCAACTGTAAATGCCTGGTGCATGCCTGGAGGGAAGGTGGTATTTTACTCAGGGATTTTACCGATTTGTCAAACAGAAACAGGTGTGGCAGTAGTAATGGGTCATGAAATTGCCCACGCCATTGCACGCCACGGAAACGAGCGGATGAGTCACGGACTGGTTCAACAGCTAGGCGGTGTCGCATTAAGTGTTGCAGTAATGGACAAACCAGAAGAAACACAACAACTATTTCAATTGGCCTACGGCGCAGGTACGCAACTGGGCGTTATGCTGCCTTTCAGTCGCAAACATGAGAGTGAAGCAGATCATATGGGGATTATGTTTATGGCAATGGCCGGTTACAACCCAGAAGAGGCTCCAGTATTTTGGGAACGAATGAATGCACTGTCAAGCGGTGCTCGACCACCAGAGTTTTTAAGTACGCACCCGAATCCAACAAAACGATCGTCGGCATTAGCTAAAGACATGCCTGAAGCTTTACGATATTACAAAGAATGGCAGGACGCAAACAGGTAGCGCGGATTCTTCCATTTGTCGGGTTTGGCTTGTTATTGGCCATATCCGTTTTTGTTTGGGCAGGAAAAAGCACACAGTCGAATTCCAAAACAATTCAGTTTAAAGACCAAAGTTTTGATGTGTATACCGTAAAGGATGCGTCAAATATTGTATTTGGTTATACGGACTCAGCGGGGAATCAACTTAGAACTTTTGACAAGTTCAAAAGTCATATTGGTCAGTCGTCGTTTGAGCTTGTGTTTGCAGTAAATGGAGGGATGTTTACCAAATCATTTGAACCATTAGGCTTGTTTATTGACAAAAATATTGAAGTGACGCCGCTCAAATTAGACTCGGGTTACGGCAATTTCTATCTAGAACCGAATGGGGTATTTGGTGTCGATGTAAACAGGAACCCGTTTGTGGAACAAACCAAGGCATTTCGGGCACAGCGCGATAAAAAATCAATAAAGTATGCCACCCAATCTGGGCCAATGTTAGTCATTAACAATAACCTGCATCCCGTATTAAATGAAGGCTCCAAAAATCTTCATATTAGAAACGGCGTGGGGGTTGATAAAAATGGCCATATTGTTTTTGTGATTTCAAATCAGAAAACAAACTTCTTTGATTTTGCGAGTTTGTTTCGGGATGTTTTGGACTGCGCCAATGCGTTATACCTCGACGGGGCTATATCCAAAATGTATAACCAAGAAATCGAGCGAGTTGAAGACGGCAAGTTTGGTGTAATGATTGGTGTTGTTAAGCAGCAACGACGCATAGGTTTGCCTTTTAGTGTACAGGGTTTGGTGCATCATTCAATGGATTAAATCGATGTGATTTCCACGTTTGATTAAGTTGATTTTCATCAGTTCCTTGTCTGATGTTATGCTTATTTAATCAGGTTTCTCTCCAATTACTTTTAAATGAGGAAATTTATTCCGAAACTTTGAAGTGTTAGAAGATTTGTTGGAACATTTCTTGCAATGTTTAGACTAAAGAATTCTCAATGAAAAAATCAAATTTCCGAATTGTTGCGTTACTTGTTGTCGCGACATTATCTACCATAGCTTTTACAACGGCTGACCCATCAGTAGATCAAATCATAAAAAAAGCAGAAGACAAATTTCGAGGTACACAAACAACAGCCGAAATGGCGATTACGATTCAACGGCCAAAGTGGAGCCGCACGATGGAATTAAAGTCCTGGGCAAAAGGCACTAAATACAGTATGACGCTTATAACTGCTCCAGCCCGAGACAAAGGCACGGTTTTTTTGAAAAAGGACAAAGAAGTGTGGAATTGGATTCCTTCGGTTGAGCGTACCATAAAACTACCCCCAAGTATGATGAGTCAAAGTTGGATGGGAACAGACCTCACCAATGACGATTTGGTAAAAGAAAGTTCGATGGTTAAAGACTTTGAACATACCCTTTTAGGAAAAGAAATGATGGGTGGAAAGTCGTGTTACAAAATTGAGTCTGTGGCCAAAGAAGATGCTGCGGTGGTCTGGGGCAAGGTAATTTCGTGGATTGATGTGAAGGATTATATC
>Ga0209630_10001747_pt1 | contig 22522 bp, 23 predicted proteins | sample COG_01_FD_184745 | JGI IMG/M metagenome (GOLD analysis project Ga0209630, IMG submission 184745) | Pelagic Microbial community sample from North Sea - COGITO 998_met_01 (SPAdes) (version 2) | ecosystem: Environmental > Aquatic > Marine > Neritic zone/Coastal water | place: Helgoland, sampling... | reverse complement strand
ATTTGAATTGCCAACGACACGGTAATACCACTTCCATGCTTCGGGATTGATCGGCTCACCTACAGTACCCAGCAAACGGAGCGAACTGCGGCTGGTTTTTGTAACAAAGTCATCACCGGCACCCATCAATGCACGAATCGCCGTGGGTGCGGTATAGAAAATACTCACCTTGTGCTTGTCAATCACCTGCCAGAAACGAGAGGCATCTGGATAGGTGGGTACGCCTTCGAACATTAAGGTAATAGCACCATTACAAAGCGGGCCGTAAACAATATAACTATGTCCTGTCACCCAACCCACATCCGCTGTACACCAGTAAACATCGCCTTCTTTATAATCAAACACATACTTATGTGTCATCGCTGCCTGTAACAGGTAGCCCGCCGTAGTATGCAGTACGCCTTTAGGCATACCCGTAGATCCGGAGGTATAGAGAATAAACAATGGATCTTCCGCATCCATTGTTTCTGGTTCACAGTAATCGCTTGCATCGGCTACTGCATCTCCGTACCAAATATCACGACCTTCCTGCCAATTAATTTTTCCACCGGTATGCTTTACCACCAGACAGGTGTGAACATTGGGGCAGCCCTCCAACGCCTCATCGGTATTGGCTTTAAGAAGGATCGTCTTGCTACCTCTTAGGCCTTCATCGGCAGTGATCAACGTCTGACAATCGGAGTCAAGAATGCGGTCTTTTAGTGCCTCTGGAGAAAACCCACCGAACACGACCGAGTGAATAGCACCAAGGCGTGCGCAGGCCAGCATGGCATAGGTAGCTTCAGGGATCATCGGCATGTAGATACAGACTCTATCGCCCTTTTTGACGCCACGCGCCTTCAGTATATTGGCCAGTTTATTAACCTGCTGACTCAACTGGTTGTAGGTAATGTAGCTGCTGCTAGAGGGATCATCGCCCTCCCAGATAATCGCTGTTTGTTCACCGCGAGTTGCGAGATGACGATCAATACAATTCACCGAGATATTGAGCTTGCCGCCGGTAAACCAACTCGCCTCACCGCTATTAAAATCAAAGCTGCTAACGTTATTCCAGGGTTGTTCCCAGTCGATAAACTTTTCTGCCTGCTCTGACCAAAAGTTATCCGCATCGTCTATCGATCGACGGTACATCTCCTGATAGGTGTCCGCATTGATATGTGCTTCTTTAGCAAAACTCTCAGGAACAGGGTAAACATTTTCTTGAGACATGTGAGTCGCCCTCGTTTAGCATTATTTATAGGGTACAAAATTTATTAGGTTCGGACCAAATTAAATTAAGACTAGTATCTATAAGACCTTTGTATGACATACCCTCTGTAGATAAGAACACACCACACTCGTCGACAACTCACCCAGGATAACCGCAACCAACATCACATATTCGGCACTACTGGTATTAACAAACATATTTCCTCGATTAGACATTTGACGCTGCACTTCTGACCGAAGGTGATTAGGTAGCGTAGGCTTGTTTGATAACCTCTGCTGAGGATCGACCCAAATAACATCTGAATACCAACCTATCGGAGCACCCCGAGGGAGATAAAACCCAGGCTTACTGACGACAACAGATGAGGAAGGCCTCAATTTTTTAGCGTAACTGGGCTCAGGCTCACCTGGGGAAGAGGACATACACCCGGATAAGCCCCAGAGGATGAGTACTACTAATTGAAGCGTCCTAATCACGGAATTGTCCTTAATTATTTGTCAAATAAAAATACCTATCTGAACATACAACGAGCGAGGCCCGCTCTAACTAACAAATATTTTTTAGAGCAACGTCTTTCCTAACATCAAGATTGAGAGTCTTCTGAACGATCACTTACCAACTCATTCGCAATATAAAGTCCCATCAAACGTGCCACGATGACTGCTAGGTAAAGCTGCCCCACAATAGCCTCCATTGCTGCCCAAGACTTGGCTATAGCGTTCTGCGGTATAATATCCCCATACCCAAGGGTGGTGAGCGTGACAACACTGTAATACATAAACTCTCGCGTCACCGTTGAGTAACCTAGTGTTATCTCAGGGTTGATGGAAAAGGCACCCGGCATAACCAGATCTATTAACAAATAAATATAAGTCCACACTACCGCTAGCAATAGATAGAAACAGAGTGACGCGAAGATAAGATCAGTGCTCACCCGCTTGGCGCCAATAACAACGCGGAACAAGAAGTACAGTATGAACAACAGAAAGATCATGGATATAACGAAATATCCCACAGTCCACATTACTGGCCCAGCCATCAGAGAAGACTGATCTACCAATATAGCGGGAAGCGCAAAAACACCACCAAGCAGTAACAACCGGTGGTTATGTGTTACCAACCACAACCCTGCCAGAAGATTACAAATCCACACCAGTCTCTGTATTAACCCAGAATTATCTCCAAAAAATGGCGGCAACAATATCATCGCAATCAAAGAAAGAAATAGCGCTAGAAAGCTATAGCGAGGAAACTGATGGTCAACCATATCCGATGCTCCTATACCTTTTCAGACGATGCCCATATTGATACGTTTCATTTATTAACTCACACATCCTGACGCCCGCCAGTACTCCTCAATCTCTGAAGTTATCAAACTGAAATGGCTGCCCAAGGTCAGCGCCTCGAATCAGAGCCATGACAGCTTGAAGGTCATCTCGTTTTTTCCCTGTGACACGTATTTTGTCACATTGAATAGCGGTCTGAACTTTCATTTTCGCATCTTTCGTTAGCTTAATTATTTTCTTGGCCATGGGCTGGTCGATACCCTGCTTAAAGCGCACTTGGAGAGAAAATGTTTTACCACTGTGCAAGGCCGTCTCATCCGCTTCGATCACATAGGGGTCCACTTTACGTTTGACCAGATTTGACCGCAACATGTCCAACAGTTGCTGACATTGAAAATCGGCCTCTGTCGATAGCGTCACTTCGCCATCTTTGAATTCAACCTTGGCATCTACACCACGGAAATCAAAACGAGTGGCAATTTCACGCTGGGTATTTTCCGCAGCATTACGAATTTCTTCTTGTTCAACTTCAGAAACAATATCAAATGAGGGCATCCAAAAAATCCTGCTTAGTAAATAGGGTGATGTGAATAGTCTACCGCCCAACCACCTGCAGTAAAAGCATCAAACAATCATCATTATTCTTTCTGCGTACCTCGTGAAACGCCAAGAGCCAAGTAGCCTTTGATTCTAGAATTATGTTGATAAAGGCCCTCATCCTGACTTAGCCTACCATTAAGTTAATCCAAACTAGCTTCAGCCAATAATTACTCGGGTCTTATGCGCATTGCTAAGAAACTTTTCATTGTCTAATTGCCAAATTCGCACACAAGTATTTGCAGACGTCGCGCGCGTCGCTGGCCGAGATGCAGTCCGCGGACGCAAGTGGCGATATGGAACTGCTCGCCAGCCTGTGCCACAAGCAAAAATTGGCGACGGCCTCGGTTGGAGCGCGGAGCTCAACCGAGCTGTATCGTGCTCTGGAGAAAGCAAGCAAAGCCTGCGGTAAAGGCTCTGCTGAAGGAACTGGTACCGCTCATCAATAAAACCGTCCTTTTGGCGACAAATAAAGCACTACAAGAATAGCTGAACCCGAGATACGAGGGTATTATGTTTTTATGCTGCACAGAAAGACTCGAAATCAAAGGCTATCCTGAGATTGACTGTTTGACGATTCATCTTAGATTTTTGGTGTCACTATGATAAGACAAGATGCTTACGCTATCGCCTACAAACGCGAGAATAAAGGAAGACTAAAGGCCGAGGCTGAGGTGGAGGCCCTGACAAGAGAGACCTATCTAAAGCAATTGGCATTGGAGAAGGTCAATCAGGAATTAGTGGCGGCCAAAGAAGAAGCTGATGCCGCTAACAAAGTCAAGAGTGATTATCTCGCCAATATGAGCCACGAGATTCGCACGCCGATGAATGCCATCCTCGGCATGTCGAAATTGTGTCTGGATCTCGAGCTAAAGGACCAACAGTATCAATACATTTCAAACGTGTACAGAGCGGCTAAGTCACTGCTGATGATAGTCGACGATATTCTCGATTTCGCCAAGATTGATAGCGGCAATCTCATTTTGGAAAAAGCGCCGTTCGAACTGAAGGAAGCCTTGGGTGGTATCCAATCTAGTATCGGTTTCCTCGCGTATCAAAAGAATTTGCTCTTCGAAATGAAGATTGCACACGATGTACCAATATACCTTTTGGGCGATAAGTTGCGCCTTGAGCAGGTGTTGCTGAACCTGACATCCAACGCTGTGAAGTTCACCCATAAAGGCAAAGTCGAGCTGTCCGTGTCAGTGAGGTCATCAACTGCAAAATCCGTTCTTCTTGAGTTTATCGTGAGCGACACAGGTATTGGCCTCACCAAGAAACAGACCCAGGGGCTGTTCAACGCCTTTACCCAGGTCGATACGTCCACCACGCGTAAATATGGTGGTACGGGGCTGGGGCTGGCGATCTGCAAGCAGATGACAGAACTGATGGGTGGGCGTATCTGGATCAATAGCGAGATCGAGGTCGGTAGCAATTTCCACTTTACAGCAAAATTTGGAAAAACAGACTCCAGCAAAGTCACAAACTCTTCGGAGACGACCCCGCCGCTGTCGACCGATCAGCTCTATCGCTTGAAGGGCTCGCGCATCCTAGTGGTTGAGGATAATGAGTTCAACCAGCTGATAATTCAAGACATACTCCAGAGTAAGGGCGTGGTAGTGTTTATCAGCGAAAACGGGGCTGAGGCTCTTAAGGTACTGGCTGAAGAACGCTTCGATATTGTACTGATGGATTTGCAGATGCCTATCATGGACGGTTACGAAGCCACGCGCCAAATCCGTGCTACACCTGAGTTGGCAGACCTATGTGTGATAGCTATCACAGCTAATGCCATGGCTGCCGACCGGGAGCAGTGCCTTGCAGCCGGGATGAACGATTTCGATACCAAACCGATCGACACAGAAAGGTTGTTTCGAACTCTGATCAAGTGGTTGCCTGAAAGAGAACAAGCCCCCCCAATCGATCTCTCTGTCCTGAGCAATCTAGTCGCACATGACCCGGAGAAGATTGCCAAATTCACACACAAGTATTTGCAGACGTCGCGCGCGTCGCTGGCCGAGATGCAGTCCGCGGAGGCAAGTGGCGATATGGAACTGCTCGCCAGCCTGTGCCACAAGCAAAAATCGTCGGCGGCCTCGGTTGGAGCGCTGAGCTCAACCGAGCTGTATCGTGCTCTGGAGAAAGCAAGCAAAGCCGACGATAAGCCTGCGGCAAAGGCTCTGCTGAAGGAACTGGTGCCGCTCATCGATGAAATTTCCCTATTTTTGGGAGAAGGATCGGATCACGCCTAAGGAAACCTTAATCTTGTTTATCTAATATTCACAATAGGCATAACTTATACCAAAGAAAGGGCGTGAAGCACAAAAAAATTGTAAAATGTGCATCGTAGCCTTAACTATCACAGCAAGAGGTCTACTTTGACTCGAATAGGAAAGATAACTGCTGGCATAAATGAGCTTCCTGCTAAATTCGCCTCCCTTAAAGTCCTGGTGGTAGATGATGAGCCCTTCATGCTGGACATCGTCGAGGAAGTACTGGGCCAACTGGATATCAAAAACGTAATCTGCACCGAGAGCAGTAGGCAGGCGCTGGAACATATCGAATCAAGTCCCGAGGCGGCGGGTCTGATGATTTGCGATCTCAATATGCCAGGGATGGATGGCATTGAATGCATGCGCCATTTGGCAGATTTGCAATTCAAAGGCGGGATAATCATCTTGTCCGGCTCTGACAAAAGCTTGCTTGACTCGGTTGGCAATCTGTTGCTGGAACACAATCTGAACTTTCTTGGCGCGCTTGAAAAACCAGTCACTAAAGCAGCGATGGCGGCCGTTATAGCGAGGCTTTCAGATAGCACGTTCAAAAGCTCTGACAACTATAGCGGCCTACAGATGCTCACTCCCTCAGAAATCCGGGCCGGCCTGAAAGGTGATTCCGTGCAGGTTGCTTTCCAGCCGAAGGTAACGGTCACTGGGCGGCGCATGGTCGGCGCCGAATGCCTGCTGCGTTGGCAAGACCCGAAACGCGGCCTGGTCCCGCCGATGGCCGTGATCCCGGTGGCTGAGAAGCATGGGCTGATCGACAATCTGACTATGAAGGTATTCGCTAAAGCGATAGAGCATATGGGCGAGTGGGCGCGCCAGGGGCACGAGCCGAAGATCTCTATCAATTTCTCGATGGACAATCTCAAGAGATATGACCTGCCTGAAATGTTGTCCGACATCGCGCTTAAGGGTGGTATCAAACCAAACCAGATCGTGCTGGAAATCACGGAGACCCGCTTGATTTCCGACCTTGCCATCTGCTTAGAGGTTATCACGCGGCTCCGGCTCAAGGGGTTTGGCCTGTCGATCGACGATTTCGGCACCGGATATGCGAGCATGGAAAAGCTGAAGCAGATGCCCTTCACCGAACTCAAGGTGGATCGTGCTTTCGTCTTTGGCTCAAACCACAACCCTATTGCGAAGGCCATCCTTGAGTCAAGCGTGAAGCTGGGGCACGCACTCGGATTGGTAGTAGTCGCCGAAGGCGCCGAAACTAAGGAAGATTGGGATATGTTGGTTGCCCAAGTCTGCGACCAAGTGCAGGGCTATGTGATCGCTAAACCGATGCCAGCTGATGAGTTGATCGGCTGGATGATGCAGTGGGAACAATAGCTGATCTTGCCGGTAAGTGCCGCTCTAACACTTAGAGGGAAGCATTAGGTATTGAGCGCCACTATGATTACAGAAAATATTCATGTAAATTCTGTTAAAGTCTTGTAAAATTCAGTTTTGATTTTTCTTTATACGTAAATGATTGAAGCGGGCTTATACATGTTAATAATGGTAGTGTTGATTACTAAAAAATGTCTTCAACAAACGGATGGGGAAGATCAATGAAAGGAATCATACTCAACATGTTGAGCGAAATGGTGATAGATCAACAGAGTATGGAAGAGTGGAACTCGATCCTAACTGAGAGCGGCCGTGATGGCATTTACACATCATATTCCTTGTATGATGACGACGAAGTTTTTGATCTGATCACCCATATCGCCAGGCGTAGAAATATATCAGTGGAGGTATTCATTTTTGAATTTGGCAGGTATATGTTTCCTGCGCTTTATACACGCTACCCTGAACTGGTTAACCAGTTCCACGATTTCCTTGACCTACTGGAGTCAATAGATTCGGTGATCCACGTCGAGGTCAACAAAATGCATCCTGGAGCGATAACGCCTGTCTTCGAACACAAGCGGTTGAGTGCATATCAGATAGAGCTTAAGTACCACTCTAAACGTAAGCTTTGCAGTCTCGCATTGGGCCTACTTGATGGTGCTGCCGAACACTTCAATCAAGCCTACCATTTGGCACATAGCCCCTGCCTGCTAGAGGAAGGCGAGTATTGTGGTTTCTTAATCACCTTAAAAAATTGAGGTGATTGATCAGGATAACCCAGACTTTATTGCGTATCACAAGGAACGTAAATCAAGGCTCGCAGCAGAGGCATTCGTGGAGAGAGTCACAAGGGATATCTATAGATTGGAAATGTTAGCCAAGGAATCCACTCAAAATATCCGTGCTTAAAAACCAAATACCGCGGAGGCTAGGAATTGTGCTGATCACGGATCAAAGATTATTCCTGCCAGACCAATGCTGATTGAGGTCATATGAGCTAGCCACTATTTACCTGTGACCCAAAAAACAATATGCTTCAAAGTGTATGATGTTTGCAGCCGTGTATTATGGCGTTGTCTTCCCGGTTCAACATTAATAAAAAAACCAGATGGCTGCCCTCAAAGAAAACAAAATAACTGCTCCGGTGAGACATCCAGAATAGCCCAAGTCGCTGCGCATACTTCTGGTCGATGATGAAGACTTATCGTTCTAACTGGTGCATAAAACATTATTTGCGACAGGAGGTTCTGAGATGACAAAACCATTTCTGATTGTTTCTCCCGAAGAACGCGATCGGCCACTCAATATTGCCGGAGTCTCAATCACTGTCTTGGCTTCTGGAGCGCAGACCGGCGGCTACGAAATCTTTCATCAAGTAGGACCAGAAGGTACCGGACCTACACCTCACTTACACCCATGGGATGAGTCATTTTTCGTGCTTAACGGTGAGGTCGTCTGCGGAGTTGGCGGAGCTGAGTCGCATGCCAAGCCCGGCACACTGGTTCATGTCCCAGGAAACACGATACACTGGTACCGCTTTGGCGCAGGCGGTGGAGAGGTCCTCTCCATGACATCTTGCGAGGGAGCATCGCACATGTATGAAGATTTCGATCGAGAAGGCTCATGGGAAAATCCCGACCGAGCTCAACTCATCCAACTTGCTGCGAAGCACGGCCAAGTGGTTCTGAACGGCAAAGATTGACTGCAGAAGCTCCTGTGAGCTTATTCGCTCAGAACGAGTCAATGCATAGGACGCTATCGAGCCAATGCTTGAAGCGTTAGCACCTTAAAAGAAGACGCATATGAAAACAGCTTTCATTGTTTTATTCATTTTAATTGTCTTACTTTTAACTTTCAGGTCAATACCCAAGGTAGTAAATGCCATGGGGCTAGCTGGAGGTGTGTTGTCGAAATGTCCGAATAAGCCTAATTGCGTATGCAGTGAGTATAAAAAGGATGCCAATCATTTCATTGATCCGATCATTATTCCTAAAAACAACACAGTTGATACTTTTTCAATTCTAAAAAATATAATTCAAGAGATGGGAGGTGATGTTCAGGTTGAAAGTGACAATTACCTTGCAGCTACTTTTACTTCGACCCTATTTAAATTTACGGATGATTTAGAAATAAGGATGGATTCGACTCGAAAAGTAATCCATATTCGCTCAGCTTCTAGAGTCGGTTATAGTGATATGGGTGTTAATAAGAAGAGATCACAATCACTCAAAAAACTATTTAATAATAAGGTTGCAGCGGCTAACAAATCAATGCAATTGGCGCCCTAGCCCCCTGGAAACTAAGCTTAAAGTGTATACATCAGCTGAACAGGTGCGAATATAGGATGTTGGCCCAGATTATTTGAATCCTTAGAGTCTTATAATTGAGCATCTCGAACTTCACGGAATCGCTTCAATTAGTCTTAACAATAAAACGGGATACTACCGTCATGCGCGACTATCCGCTGGTTTGACTATGGTTGCGATCTCCACAAATGTGATCGACAACTTTCAGCACAAAAGACCCTAAGAGGCTGCGTAGGTAAGTCACCTGCTAGCCTTAATCACAACGAAAAACAGTGGCCAAGAACATGTAGAGATGAGCCTTTTCATCAATATGACATTTTGAAAAAGAAAAATAGCGTATGAACCGTCATTTTTATCCATTAATTACACCAAAAATTTCTTGTGTAGAGTTTGGCTGTTAGGCATCACATAGTGATTCTCATGCTGCCTGTACAGGGATGGTATTGGAGGCACGCTCCACTGTGTTATCAGGGTTGAGATACACAAGTTTTGGCTTATGATTCGCCATTTCTTCTTCGCTATATTGAGCATAGGTGGCAATAATGACTCGGTCGCCCACTTGGCATTTTCGAGCAGCGGCACCATTCAAGGAAATAATACCCGAACCCGCTTCTCCGCGAATGATGTAGGTGGTGATACGCTCACCATTATTCACATTGTAAATATCAATTTGCTCAAACTCTCTCAGTCCGGCCAGATCAAGCAGGTCTGAATCGATGGCGCAGGAGCCGTCATACCAGAGTTCCGCGTGGGTCACTGTGCCCATATGCAGCTTGCCTTTAAGCAGGGTGCTCAACATAGTATCTTCCTCTAATTCAGGGAAATATTGTCTATCAACCGTGCTGAGGTGGCGTACATCGCACCTAGAACGGTTATATGTTCATCATCCACTGCTGCCATTTCCAGTGTTTTACTGTTGCAGACAGTGATGTAGTCCGGCTTGAAGCCCACAGCTTCAATCTGCCGGTTGGCTTCTTTTTCCAAAACAACAAAGTCTCGGTTACCCAATTCAATCTGTTCGACAACCCAGTTTAGGCTCTTGTTCAATTGATTCGCTTTGGGGCGTTCTTCTGCCGTCAGGTAACCATTGCGAGAACTCATAGCGAGACCATCGGATTCCCGGTGAATGGGTGCGGCTATAATCTTCACTGGCACACACAGATCTTCTGACATCCGACGAATCACTGCCAGTTGCTGGTAGTCCTTAATGCCAAACACAGATTCATCCGGCTGCACAATATTGAACAGTTTCGTCACAATTGTGGTCACGCCTTCAAAGTGCCCCGGACGGCTAGCACCACAAAGCATATCTGTCATGGTAGCGCAGACTACTCGAGTCTGAGTATCAAGACCATTAGGGTACATTTCTGTGTCATCTGGATGAAAAAGGTAGTCACAGCCCACTTCTCGCAACTTGGCGCAATCCACCTCAAAAGTACGAGGGTACTTATCCCAGTCTTCATTGAGACCAAACTGAAGCCGGTTGACAAAAATAGAGCACACAACCACGTCATTGGTCTGCTGTGCCCGTTTTATTAACTCTATGTGTGCTTCATGCAGGTTACCCAGCGTTGGCACAAAACCTATCCGCTTTCCCTGTTGGCGCGCCTCTGCCAACGACTTCTGGATACCCTTAATAGTATGAAAAATCTGCATAGTGAGGGTTCCGGCTAACTTACTGGTCGGCGAAATAATCTCGAGCGAGATTTTCAAAACGAGTATATTTTCCCAAAAAGGCGAGTTTACTGGTGCCAATGGGACCATTACGTTGCTTGCCAAGAATAATCTCAGCAATACCTTTATCCTCACTCTGTTCGTTGTAAATCTCATCACGATAGATAAATGCGATCACATCTGCATCCTGCTCAATAGCACCAGACTCCCTCAAGTCAGAGTTGATGGGTCGCTTATTCGGTCGCTGCTCCAAATTACGACTGAGCTGAGATAGCGCAATGACAGGACAATTAAATTCTCGAGCAATCGTTTTCAGTTCCCGGGAAATCTGGGAAATTTCATTGGTACGATTTTCTGTGGGGATACTACCGCTCATCAACTGTAGGTAATCCACCATGATCAGCCCTGGCTCACCGTGTTCACGGGAGAGCTGCCGCACCTGATTCTTTAGCATCATTGGAGTAATACCCGCCCTATCATCAATATAAAGCGGACGATCTTTAAGCCGGGAAGCGGCGCTCGACAATCGTGGCCAATCATCTTCTGAGAGCTTTCCTGTTCTCATTCTGGTCTGATCAATTTTTCCCAGCGATGACATCATACGTATCATCAGTTGGTTGGCCGGCATTTCCAGACTGAACACCAGAACAGGCTTATCCTGGTGTAACACCGCATGCTCAACCATGTTCATGGCAAACGAGGTTTTCCCCATAGAAGGACGACCAGCCACAATGATCAGATCGCCTTTCTGCCAGCCAGAGGTTTTCTCATCAAGTTCAGTAAAACCCGTACTAAGACCGGTGATATCCGCATCGTTATTAAACAACTCATCAATACGGCTAATCGCTTCTTTCAATAGGCTGTTAGCATCTTGGAAGCCACCTAATTTTGGACGGTTCTCGATAATATCGGACAATTTACGTTCGGCTTCTGCCAGCAACGCACTACTGTCTGAACCGAGAGGATTGAAACCTTTTTTAACGATATCACTGGCGGCAGTGATGAGTTGCCGGATAACTGAGCGCTCCAGAACAATCTGGGCGTAAGCACCAATGTTTGCCGAACTGGGGGTATTATTCGCCAACTCTACAAGGTAGGCCGCACCGCCAACTTGCTCCAAATCTTTATTATTTTGAAGGACTTCAGAAAGGGTAATAACGTCCAGCGGCTTGCTGTCGCCAGAAAGAGATCGCATGGTCTGAAAGATCAACTGGTGATCTTGTGCGAAAAAATCCTTCTCGGATATCACCGAAGCGACTGTATCAAAGGAGTCATTAGTCAGCATCAACCCGCCAAGCACCGCCTGTTCGGCCTCAACGGAATGAGGAAGTTGCTGCTCTTCGCTGCCTCGCGCTTCAATCATCACACTGTCACCTGTAAAAACGGCACTGTCACATCAAGTGCAGTGCCGTATTGTACCGATTTTAACGTGGCAGAAAACTGCCAAATTACTCAGCAAATTACTCAGCAACAACGGCCAGCTTGATAACCTGAGTTACTTCAGAGTGTATCTGAATATCGATATCGTATTCACCGATTTCACGCAAAGCACCTTCAGGCAGCTTCACTTCACTCTTAACAACTTCAGCACCAGCAGCTGTAATCGCATCAGCGATATCCTGAGTACCAACAGAACCAAACAGCTTACCTTCGTCGCCAGCATTAGCCGCGATGGTAATAGTCTCCAATCCAGCCAACTGTGCTGCACGAGCTTCAGCTGCTTTAAGCTGTTCCGCTGCAGCTGCTTCCAGCTCTGCACGTTGGGCTTCAAACGAGGCCAGATTATCAGCAGTGGCGAACACAGCCTTGTTTGTTGGAATCAGGTAGTTACGACCGTAACCGGCTTTAACATTAATTTTGTCACCGATATTGCCGAGCTTGCCGACTCTTTCCAGAAGAATAACTTCCATCTCGGATTTCCTCTCTTGTTAAATCTATAAGTAGTTAAATCAATTTGCTCCGCTGAGTTCAGAGTCCTTTCGGACGTCTTGCCAGTCGTGAACGTATATTCATAATACTGTCGATAAATCCTAACCCGACCAGTATTAAGCTCAGTGGGCCAATCATAAACAACCCCACATAAAAAATTGCTAACCAATGCGCGCCCAGTTGATAAAAAGCCACTGAATAGTGAACCAGTGCTATACCACCCAACAGTAGGGGCAATCCCAACAATCCAGCCCAACTGGAATACTCTTGAGGCGCAAAGTAACAAACAACCACACCAACTAATAAGGTAACTGCTGATACTAAACTGAACCGTAACTGGTGGAATTCCAAACGAAATCCACCTTGGTTATAAAGCGTTGCCTGCCACCAACGACCCAACACCAAACAAACAATGGAGGTGAGTGCTATCACATAACCAATGACACCTAACAAAAAGGTGCGGCCTGGTATAAATGCAGTCTCTAGTTGCTGCTGCACTTGGCTAAATAGGTTAACAATCATCAGCTCAAGTGCATCTGCCTGCTCGGTAAACAGCACATCAAGAGCTATAGCTGCAAGCCCACTGATCACGACAATAAACACCAGTGTCCGAGACCATGAAGTACTAGACCTCAGTAATTCCGAGGCTGCAACAACAACAATTAACCCAGCAATGGACGCCAATGTAATCATTGGGCTCAGCTCGCTGACATAAAACGCCATCAGCAGAGGCAGTAGCGCCCAAAGCATGACCAACCCACCTTCTGACAACCCCTTATTCAGGGTTACCAGACTGATAGCAGCAGGACTAAGCAATGGCAACAAACTGCCAAAAAACGCTACCAGGGCGGCTTGTAGTCGCCCACGCATAATAAACTCAGCTAGGGCTCGCATCAGAAGACTTTTCTATCAATTACTTGTGACTGTCCGTATAGGGCACCAGAGCCAGAAAGCGAGCGCGTTTGATCGCGGTTGCTAGCTGACGTTGATACTTGGCCTTTGTACCGGTAATACGGCTAGGTACAATTTTTCCAGTTTCAGAAATATACTGTTTTAGCATATCGAGATCTTTGTAATCAATCTCGGCAGCACCTTCTTGACTGAAGCGGCAAAACTTACGACGACGATTAAAACGAGCCATGAATTATTCCCCTTTTTCCGCGGTTTCATCGGTAGCTTCTTCTACCGGTGCAGCAACTTCTTCTACTGGGGCTTCAGCTACGGCAACGACTGCTTCTTTTGAGACTACAGGTGCTTCCTGAGTTTCGTCCGCAGTGTTTTCGGGCTGAGCTTCAGTACGCTCTTCGTTCCTAGGCTTTTCCTCGGTACGATGATCACGACGCTCAGACCTTTCGGACTTCTCAGCCTTCATGATATAAGACTCAGTAGTAATTGCTTCCGCTTCGCTAAATACGGCGCTGCGAATAACGGCATCGTTGTAACGGAAATTGGAATTCAGCTCATCCAATACATCCTGACCACATTCAATGTTCATCAGCACATAGTGGGCTTTGTGAATTTTGTTGATTGGGTATGCCAAGTGGCGGCGGCCCCAGTCTTCTAGACGATGAACCTGTCCATCACCATTAGTAATAGTGGTGGTGTAACGTTCAATCATGCCCGGGACCTGTTCGCTTTGGTCCGGGTGAACCATAAATACGATTTCGTAGTGACGCATTCTACCTCCTTACGGGTAAATAGCTGCTCGCCCAATGCGATGCAACAAGGAGTATTGGCCCAACTGGACCAAGGGCGCGCATTTTACGGGGATACGAGGGGTATATCAAGCTGTAAACCGCTGGTTTTGCAGTATAAGCGCCATTAAGGACAAGCTATGATGTCTCCACCAAAATTGGACATGTCTACAAGCAGAAAAAAATGAAAAAACTTTCGTTACTACTCGCCACCGTATTTGTTCTGTCTCTGGCAGGTTGCGCTAAAGTGGGCAGTGAAGCCTGGTGTGCAGATATGAAAGAAAAGCCAAAAGGCGACTGGTCAGCAAACGAAGCTGGCGACTTTGCCAAACACTGTGTCTTTTAAATAGCCTTTTTATCCTGTGTTATCGGGTAGGCCGGGTTGTAACTTTGCCTGCCCGTTATTATATACACCGCTCGCAGCGTCCGCATCTTTCGCTATGTGAGAGCTACGAGCAATCGCTGCAGCACGCCAAAACCCTGCAATATCTCCCTGCCAACGAGGCAGAATCGACGTAATAATCACCTGCTCTAGCGCCACCCACAGATAGAAACATAATACCGCGCGAAATATGAGTGAGTGATCCCATATCGCAGCAACAAAATAGGCTGGAGCAATACTAATGGCAACAATTTTAGCCGCCAGGGTGTGATAACTGGGAAAGCAGTGAAACCTCATTAGGCACACCAACAGCGGCACTATCCACGAGCTAAAGGCTATCACTAAATAGCTCGATTCTCGTTCAAACGTTTCAGGCCAAATCAATTTCAACCCTAGCAACATCACCGCATAGGTAATTAAATCGGCCCAGCTGTCTAGCCGCGTACCCAGCTCAGTGACCTGCCCCAAACGACGCGCCAGATAGCCGTCGAGAGCGTCGGTAAATAGTGAAAAAGCCAGCACCCATAAAAAAACATCCGCTTTTCGTTCAATGGCCAAAAGAACCAGAACGGGCACTAACGCCACCCTGATAGCACTGATGACATTAGGCAGGTTTACCACGAGGTTTTGGGTTGCCACCTGATTGTTCTGGATAACCCGGTCTTTAATCACTTTTCCGTGTTTGATGTCTTTCGCCCGCCCTATCGCTTACGCTGCATATTATTGTCTTTGCCGTACCGCTTCAAACAGGCAAATCCCAGTGGCTACCGATACATTCAGACTACTCACTGATCCAGCCATGGGCAGTTTTACCAATAAATCACAGTATTCTCGTGTGAGCCGCCGCAAGCCTTTTTCCTCTGCCCCCATCACCAGTACCAACGGGCCCTTAAGGTCAACATCATAGACCAGCTGCTCTGTTTCGCCAGCGGTACCGACAATCCAGAGGCCCTGCTGTTGAAGTTGCTTTAGGGTACGGGAAAGATTGGTCACCACAATCAATGGCACTGTTTCCGCTGCACCGCACGCGACCTTTTGTACCGTAGGGGTGATACCTACAGAGTTATCCTTAGGCACAATGACCGCCTGAACACCCGCGGCATCGGCCGAGCGCAAACACGCACCGAGATTATGGGGGTCAGTGACACCATCCAATACGAGTAAAAAGGGGGGCCCAACCAAGTGTTCAAGTAATTCAAAAAGATAATTTTCATCCTGAACATCTGCGCCCTGACAGAGTGCCGCCACCCCTTGGTGTCGACCATCGGCCAGTAAATCCAGGTCCGAACGAAGCACCCAAGTCACCAGAATATCCTGCTGTTCAGCCAGATTTAGAATTTTTTTAAGTCGATGATCATCTCGACCTTTCTGGACTCGTATCTCCTGAACCTTGCTTCCTGACGTTTTCAGAATGGCCTGCACCGTATGCAAACCAAATAGCCACTCGCCATCATTATTGGCTTTAGGTGTTTCTTTCTTTGTCATCAATCAAATTCCGCTAGCAAGACACACACCTATTTACATCAACTCTTCGGGGAGGAGGGTTTCCTTTGTCGAGGGTTTTTTCTAGGTGCTTTTGATCTGGCTTTTTTACCAGACGTTCCCGAGGGTGCTTTTCCTGCAGCGAGCTTCCCAGAGGATGCTTTCTTTCTACGACCAGGCTGCCCATCTGTTTTTTTGGCTGACTTTTTCTTGGTCTTAGCTCTAGCCTCTTCATATTCAGCTGCTAATTTCAGCGCCTTAGGCGTCATCTGGCTATCTTTCTTACCTTTTTTCCGCCCTTCCTCCACAAGATCAAAATCGATTTTTCGTTCATCGAGATTAACCCTGCTAACCCGCACCTTTAGTTTGTCACCTAGTCGAAATACTCGGTGGGTGCGTTCACCAATCAAACGATGGTGTGCAGCTTCATGGTAATAATAATCCTTAGGCAAACCAGTAATATGCACCAACCCTTCAATATACATATCCACTAGTTGAACAAACAGACCAAAACCCGTTACTGAGGCGACGACACCGTCATACTCCTCTCCAATCCGTGACACCAGATATTCACACTTGAGCCAGCTCTCAACATCCCGGGTTGCCTCATCTGCACGCCGTTCGGTCATTGAACATTGATCACCACTAGCCATCATCCACGCTTCATCGTAGGGATATATCTCTCCAGCACTCAAAACCGGCGCACCCTCAACCTTTTTCACATAACTTGCCCGCCCCTTTCTACGAACAAGGTAACGGATTGCTCTGTGCACCAATAAGTCGGGATAGCGCCGGATCGGTGAAGTAAAGTGAGTGTAGGCGGGATAATTCAACCCAAAATGCCCGTTGTTTTCCGGATCGTATACCGCTCGATTCATGGAGCGAAGTAAGACGGTTTGAATAACACTCGCATCGGGGCGACCAGCCACTTGAGAGAGCACTTGCTGAAAGTCCTTAGGTGTAGGATCATCCCCTCCAGGCAGCCCTAATCCCAACTCACCAAGAAACTCACGCAAATTAGTCAGTTTTTCCTGTCTCGGCCCATCATGGACACGATAGAGACCGACTAATTTGTTTTTTTGCAGTAAGGTGGCCGCACAAACATTGGCACAGAGCATGCACTCTTCAATGAGCTTATGCGCCTCAGTACGATCGGCGGGAATAATCTGTTCTATCTTGCGCTCGGCATCGAAAAGAATACGGGTTTCCTGAGTCTCAAAGTCGATCGCGCCCCTAATATTTCTGGACTGATGCAGCTTTAGGTAAAGCTCATAGAGGTGGTCAATATGACTAACCACCGCATGGAACTGCTTACGAACACCACTATCCCTCACCCCTCTCTGGGCAATCATTCCGGCAACTTGGGTATAGGTCAGTCGCGCATGAGAAAAGATAACGCCTTCGTAAAACTGAAACTTCGTCACCTGAGCATCACCGTCCAGGGATATTTCGCAAACCATCGTCAGACGATCTACCTGTGGGTTCAGTGAGCAGAGACCATTGGAAAGCTTTTCCGGTAACATCGGCACCACTTGCTGGGGGAAATAAACCGAGTTTCCTCGCTGGTATGCTTCTTTATCCAGAGGACTACCCACTGCCACATAGTGAGACACATCGGCAATGGCCACATAGAGTTTCCAACCACCCCTAGCGCGAGGTTCACAGTACACCGCGTCATCAAAATCACGAGCATCCTCACCGTCGATAGTCACAAAGGGCAAATGGCGTAAATCAACCCGGTGCTGACTATCCGCTTCCGACACATCACAGGGAATAGCTTCAGCTTCTGATAACACTGCATCTGGCCATTCATGGGGAATACCATAGTTATGGACAGCAATATCAATTTCCATTCCCGGAGCAAGGTGATCACCCATCACTTGAACAATGCGCCCAGCGGGGAGATTGTGGCGACTGGGCTGAGTGGTCACTTCAACAACCACAATTTGTCCCGGCTCCACCTCACTTCGCTGGTCTGGTGGAATCAAAATATCCTGAATGATGCGAGGGTTATCAGGGCGAACGAAATAGATTCCACTTTCTATGAAAAAACGGCCTACCAACGTACGAGTGCGGTGTTCCACAACCTCGACAATCGAGGCTTCGGAGCGGCCGCGGCGATCCACACCTGCAACGCGCACTAATACTTCATCACCATCCATCACGCGTCGCATCTGGCGACTAGAAAGGAACAGGTCATCACCACCCTGGGCTGGAACCACGAATCCAAAGCCTTCCGGGTGGCCAATTACCCGACCTTTTATAAGGTTCATTTTATCCAGAGGGCCATAGGCATTGCGACGATTGCGAACAGTTTGGCCGTCACGCTCCATAGCAGAAACACGGCGACGCAGCGCCTCGCGTGCGTCGTCATCCTGCACATCAAAGGCCTTACAAAGCTCTTCGTAAGTAAGTGGTCCGATACTCTGCTTGAGAAAGTCGAGAATATATTCCCTGCTGGGAATAGGATTATCGTACTTGTCTGCCTCGCGACCGGCAAAAGGATCTTTATGGATATGTTTTTTCATGAAAGGGCCTAGGGCTAATAAGGGCTGTGGGCCTGGAAACAATGCCTACAGCCCTTATGAGAACATATTGACCGGAGATAAACCAATCCCTTTTAAGAGAAAAATTTGCCCTGATAGCGTTCCATGCTAGGGCCTTCACGACAATCAGGATTAGCTGCTAACTAAGACCTTTTCATCAGATTGTTTTTTAGCCTCAGATCTTGATCCATCAGTTCGCTGCAATGCCGGTATCAGGGGGTCTCTTCCTAAATCTCGGTGATACCTCAAGACTGCGACACATACAGCGGCCTAGCATTATATGCGGGATGATTTGACCCGCTAATCTGACGGCGTCCATTTTTTCTCTACCTTTATTCTCAGTAAAATTCCTTCTCCCTCCGTCAGTTATTTGTCATTAACAAGAATTTTCGTTAATAATGTCTCTAACGTTCGGATAATTCTGCCAAAATCGGCAATTTATACGCTAGCCTAGCACTTGCTATCTTCTTGCTAAGCATAAGAAATACAAGAAAATTTATTATGAAAAAAACGTCATCAATTAAAACCACCAATGCCAATATGGTGGCCACGATCCCGACCACCGAGTCGAATGCTAGCCAAGACAAGCTGTTACGACTAACCGAGGGGTGTCTCCTGCAGCTTCACCAACGGCTGCAGGGAACACTAGATACTGGCACCCTAATCAATCGTTTCTTCAGTTGGCTTAGTGAACAACAATTAGTAGATGGTATTGAATACATTCACCCAGATGAAAACCTGGCCCTATCCGCCGGAACTAAAAAGCATCACAACGTCCACTATGTGCTTCGCCTTGAACAACATTATCTCGGCGAAATCACCATCACCAGCCAAACGCGCTTCTTCGAACAAGACTTGTTTACGCAAGAACAAAGCATTGGCGTTTTAGTCCACTACCTAAAAAATGCTATCGCTCACCAAGCATTAGAAAAGGTTGCCTTTCACGACTCCCTCACCGGGGTAATGAATCGGACTGCTCTGGATGAACTGCTCCCCAAGGAGACAAAACGAGCGCAACGCTATGGCTATAGCCTGTCCTTATTAATGATTGATATCGATCACTTTAAATCGATCAATGACCGTATAGGGCATATAGGCGGTGACGCTATTTTGAAACAGGTCTCACAAGCAATTCAAACCCAGCTTCGTAACTCAGACCTTCCCTTTCGATACGGTGGCGACGAGTTCCTGTTAATTCTACCCAACACCCATCTTGACGGTGCTCATAAGGCTGCCCAACAAATAATGGTCTCACTCAATAAGGCCATGGTAGAAGCTACCAACCAGGAAATTTCACCAAAACTCAGTATCGGTGTTGCCACCTATCAGCATGGTGAGAGCCACGAGGAACTGATCCGCCGTGTGGACATTGCACTTTATGAGGCCAAAAACAACGGTCGCAACTGCATCTTCTAGCCCCAGCAAGCCTCCTCCCTTGGAGAAAAGTAATGTCTCTCGCTTTGCCTCATTCCAATAATTAGCTTTTACTGTTTTTTGTCTTGCGTAATTGACAATCGGCGGCGCCATTACTATAGTTCGCCACCTTCGCTGAAGCAGCTACAATGCTTCGAGCAGAGCCCAGGTGGTGAAATTGGTAGACACGCTAGCTTCAGGTGCTAGTGCTCGCAAGGGCGTGGAGGTTCAAGTCCTCTCCTGGGCACCATTCCCACTAAAATGAGCCTGAAACGCCTTAATTTCGTTAGGTTTTTTGGCGCATTCATTCAAAAGTAATCTAAAAAGTAATCTAAATTTTAGCTAGTTTCAGCTAATACCCCTTCCGGGGGGGGGGGCTATTCCATCCCCCTTATTCCAGTAGTACCACCCCAGATACCAAAAAGAGTGAATAGCGAAGTTGCTGTATCTCATTCAAAGACCTTCACGCAGACCTTAGTTTTGAGCGAATGGTGTTATAAGCTCCAGGGTTTGATGGGGCTACTATCGGCATTTACTAGTTCAATAAATACCATAATCTATCAAGCCCAGCACAAGGAGAAAAATATGGTGTTCAATAGCGCGCAGAAGGTGATATTTGTGCTTTTCGCAATTTGGGTACTAGCCGGCCTCTTTGATAAGGGGGAAGATTTAATCTTTCATGTGATTTTTGGATCTATTATTTTTGGAGGGTTGATATGGTCTGCGAGAAAAGACCATTAACCATAGTAATGCGTGTCATCCATCCGCATAAGTTTTAGTAACTACCCTGTTTGTCTAAGAGATGGTTTTTGCTAGACATTAACCCAAGAGGAACCTATTCAGCGCCATGCCAGCCTTACCTCAACTTCTCCAATTCCACTATCTCCTCATCATATTTCCAGTCTGATCTGGGGATCAATAGAGGATCTATGCTATCTGAGAGCTTCATTACTTTGATTTTATATGGCCCTAAAACTTCTGCTGCTGTGCCACCAGGCAATACTTTCTCGTATATTTTTTCTAATGTCGGATTGGTGCGGTAGACTGCAATCTGATAACAACAAGCACCACCACCCGTAAATGACCTTAATAAAACGTAATCAGTCGATAGTACTTCATTCTTATCAAAAGAAGGTTGGAAGCTCAGACTTTCGATAAACACCAGTTCTTTACCGATGTCTTTTGTCACGATGAGTCTCGAGTCGTTATAGTTGGTGGCTTCTAATCTCGTCCCATCTGAGCTAGTTACGTAAAACTCTTTGGGTTCAATTATGTCAAATCGGTAGCCATTAGAGACTTTCGAATTAACCTTAAGGTAACGCTCAACATCTAAATCAACTCTGTCGTCACCAGCATACGTATCGGACAAACTCAGGAGGAGTGCAGTTAGCAGTGATAGGGTCTTCATAACAGCTTATTCTCTGGGTGGAGATAGAATACCCTATGAGTCTCTGCCTGAAAGTCTGCCTCTAAGATAGAAGCAGCCAAAACAAAAATTCTTATTACAAGTTTCTTCATGCTCTCTCCTAAACCATTCTGTTCTGGCCTAATTGAACCGGACACTTCAATTTTGGACAATGATGCCATCAATTGGAGTGTTTATGAACGAGAAACGTATTTACAAGCGGTACCCGCCATCATTTAAAGAAGAAGCGGTTGCCTTGGTTACAGAGCAAGGTTATTCCGTTGCTGAGGCAACGATGTTCTCAATGGCGGTGGCGGGATTGATAGGCTTGTTGGTAACCAAGGAAAAGATGTATTAGTCGGTGGAAATGGCAGTAATGTAAAAGACATCTTTGACTTTAATAGGATAACGGAAAGCAATAAAAACCTCGGCCGTTCTGATGTCATCAGGGACTTTCAGCAAGGGGTAGATAAGATTGACTTAAGAACCATTGATGCCTCTACTTTGCTGGGAGGAAACAATGCCTTTGTGTTCAAGACAGGTCAGAAAGACGGTGCAAATAAACACGGAATCAGCAAGGCTGGCAGCGTTACCTTCGACAAGGTAGATAATGCCGGCACATCAAATGACTACACTGTTGTTTACATCGACAATGATCGCGATAGAGGATCAGAAATGGCCATCAAGCTAGTGGGTTTGCACGACCTAACGGCCTCTGACTTTATTTTGTAGGTTCGTAGCAACTTCCTCTAGTGCTTAATCCTTCGCCATCGCCAAGGCTCTATGGGGTTCTCCTCAGCCCACAAACCTAATCTGTTTCCCCTAGCATGATCCTCTGCCTCTTCGTAGGCTGTACGTCGTCAAAACCTTTTGGACAGTAGACCACCCGATCTAAGAGACACATTAGCTCATCTGGTTTAATTGTTCATCGTAATGCATTTGTTTGCGCATGACCAAAGTGTTCCGTTTAATCATTTC
>Ga0209630_10001742_pt1 | contig 22568 bp, 18 predicted proteins | sample COG_01_FD_184745 | JGI IMG/M metagenome (GOLD analysis project Ga0209630, IMG submission 184745) | Pelagic Microbial community sample from North Sea - COGITO 998_met_01 (SPAdes) (version 2) | ecosystem: Environmental > Aquatic > Marine > Neritic zone/Coastal water | place: Helgoland, sampling... | reverse complement strand
ATCGCCATCTGTATCTAACAAACAAACCCCATCACAATCATAACCTGTGTCTGGGTAAACGCAAGTGGAAGCAAGATGGTAAATAAAAGTTGGGTCGAAGTTACATGCAGTAGGCGTTGTACAACCTGCACATGAAGAGAATTCACATGAACCATCATTCGTGTTCGCATTAGAATCGTAGTTACATGCAGCAGAAATAGTACATCCGCCAAAAACACAAACCTCATTGTCAATAGTTGCAGTGGGATCGTAGTTGTCAGCGTCAGCATTCATACAGCCATAACAAGAAGTATAGTCCACACATGAATCAGCGTCAGTTATTGTAGCGGTGGGGTCATAATCACAAGACATAATATCGGTGCAACCTGCACAGGTTGTGAAATCACATGTCCCATCATCATAGTCAACTAATGGGTCGTAGTTGCAAGCAAATAAATTCAGACAGCCAAAAACATAGCAACTTGTGTAATCACAACTACCATCGTCATCAGTGGCTGTAGAGTTGTAATTACATGCTGCAGAAACAGTGCAGCCAAGAATTTCATCGTCATCACAAACCCCATCTCCGTCTACATCGTCATATGAACAAGATCCATCATCTGTATCGGCAAGTGGGTCAAAGTTGCAAGCCAAAGGATCAATGCATCCATCAACGACAAGTTCGTTTCGATCTACTTCAATTGCGAAAATATTTATGGTGTAAAAAAATAAGATTCCAATTAACAAAATAGGTGATTTTATTGAGCCAAGTTTCGTAAACAAAGAGTACAAACAATTCATGTAAAATGGTTTGAAAAGTAGATATTTAATAAGAATTCCAAAAAATACAACAAAAAATATTTATCATGACCAAAAAAAGAAAAATTTTGATATGTTTTTTTAGATTACTACTTTTTTGTTTATAATGTTATTTGTAATAATAAAAAAGCCTAATTTATGGGTAAGCTTTTTTATACAAATCCATATATATATATGGATTTAAGCGTAAATTTTTATAATAATTAAGTGTAATAATTAATCTAAGTAATTATAATTACTTAGAAAACTTTTTGCTTAAATCAAGAACGCTGGGAGTAGCAATAAAAATGGAACTGTAAGTTCCTACCACAACACCTACCATAAGTGCGAAAACGAATCCTTTAATGTTGTCTCCACCGAATGAGAAGATTGTCAGGAGGACAACAAATGTTGAAAGTGACGTGTTGACAGTACGAGATAATGTGCTGTTAAGAGCATCATTTATTAGAGTACGGTCATCACGCTTTTCGCTGTATAGACCTACGAACTCACGAATACGATCGAATACAACTACAGTATCGTTAATAGAGTAACCGATTACAGTTAGGATGGCCGCGATAAATGCTTGGTCAATCTCCATTGTGAAAGGAAGTGTTCCCCAGAAAATACTGAACACTGAAAGTACGATAAGTACATCGTGAGTTGTAGCAATAATAGCCCCAAGCCCATACTGCCATTTGCGGAAACGGAATACGATGTATAGGAAGATGATGAGAAGTGAGAATACTGTTGCTTTTTTTGCACCATCTCTAAAGTCATCAGAAATTGTAGTTGCAACTTTGTTGTACATGTCGATTGAATAATCGTCACCTTTTGTGAGGTTGAGAGTTGAAAGTCCTGCTTCTAAGGCTGCATTGATTTCTTCATCTACATTTTCGCTTGGAGATTCGATCATGAAGTTCGTCATCACGCGGAGTTTCTGGTCAGACTCTTTGGTTTGGACTAAAGGATTTGCAGGAGTCCCGTCTTCAGTGAAAGCAATAGATAGGGCAGATCGAACGTCATCAGTATCAATTTCTTCATTAAACGAAATGTCAAAAGTCGTTCCACCTGTAAATTCAACACCGTAGTTGAGACCTCGGGAAGCTAGAGAGCCTATACCTCCGAGAATAACTAATGCACTAAAGACGTACATCCTTTTACGTTTGCCAATAAAATCAATAGCCGATGAGTGGAACCAATTTTCAGTTGTCTTAGAAGCAAAACGAATGTTCTTGCCTTTTTCTAGGCGAGAGAAGAACACAAGACGTGTAATTACAATAGCGCTAAATAGAGAAGTGAAAATACCTATAATAAGTGTTGTAGCAAATCCGCGAATAGATCCACTACCGAAGCTGTACAGAATTAAAGCTACAAGTAATGTAGTGATGTTCGCATCGATAATAGCACTGTAGGCTTTAGAGTATCCCTCCTTAACTGCGAGGGCGAGGCCTTTTCCGTGTCTCATTTCCTCACGAATACGCTCATATATAAGTACGTTAGCATCAACTGCCATACCTATTGTAAGTACGATACCAGCAATACCAGGTAGAGTTAGAGCAGCTCCGAGAGATGCAAGAGCTCCTATAAGGAAAAACAGGTTAGCTAGCAATGCTATATTAGACACCACTCCAGCACCGCTATAGTAGAAAATCATGTAAGCAAACACCACAAGTAAAGCGATAATGAAAGATGACATTCCTGCTTTAATATTATCTTCTCCAAGTTGTGGGCCTATACTCACTTCATCAACGATGCGAGCAGGTGCAGGAAGTGAACCAGCCTTTAAAAGACCAGAAAGATCCTCGGCTTCAACGATTTTTTGTTGTGCAGTTTGCTGAGAACCGAAGCTAATTTGTGATCTGCCGTTAGTAATAGCAGATTGTACATTGGGAGCGCTGAACACTAAGTTGTCGAGAACGACCGCTACAGCTCGGTTGTTTTCCTCAGAGCATTTCTTAGTCATTTTACCCCAAATTTTTGTACCATCAGAGTCCATTGTCATGCTTACTACTACGTCTCCGATTTCGTCATAAGAAACACGAGCGTCAACAATACTGTTTCCAGTAAGATCCGCACGTCCTTTTCCAGATTGATCTCTAATAGCGTAAAGTGTGGCAATATTTCCGATTGACTTTGCATCCCAAAGGAGACGAAGGTCAGAGCCCAGAGCTTCAATAGCTTCGGGGCGGTTTAAGACGTCATTAACCCTGTTCGTGTCGGTTACCTGTGCGTAACCAACAATAGCAGAACGACGACCAAGCTCCATTTGGAATGTAGCGAAAAGTGGATTTTTTAATTGAAGTTGATCTTGAGTTAATGTAGAGTCAGCGGGTGCTTCATCTCCAAAAAGTTCAGGGTTTAGAACTTCTCCCACAGCTGTGTTTGCTGCAGAGATGCGACCTATAACTTCGTCATTGAAGTAAGTCTCCCAAAACTCGAGATTCGCCGTAGATTTAAGCTGCTTACGAGCACGCTCTCTATCATCTATGCCAGGAAGTTCAACTAGGATACGACCGTTTTGAAGTTTTTGAACGTTAGGTTGAGCAACTCCTAGTTGGTCAATACGTTTACGAATGATATTCTCGGTATTGTCAATCGCTGTTTCTGCCTCGCTGAAGAGAATATCCATAATATCAGCATCAGTACTTTTCGCTGGGAAAAGGTCTTTCTGCTCCATGTTATGGAAAATTCGCCAAAGTTCTGTAGGGTTCTCAGAGGTAGCAGTCTGTGAGTTCCAAGCTTGCTCAAATAATACCATGAAGCCGTCAGAAGAATTCTTTTGAGCTAACCTAGCATTTTTAATTGCGGAGCGGAAGTTTTCATTTTCAGAGTAATCAGAAAGTGAGATCACTAAATCTGGAATACTCACCTCAAGAGTTACACTCATTCCACCCTGAAGGTCGAGTCCTAAGTTTAATTCTTGTTCTTTAACCTCACGGTAAGTTTGGCCAAAAGGATGAGCCTTAGAGCTGATACTATCACGTAAATATTCACGTGTAGCCTTCTTCTCAGCTTCTTCTAATGTTAAGCTTCCTAAAAGGTTGTTTTCTTGTAGACTATCAGCAATGTATTGTCCGTGAATAGAAGCTTTAGCTTCAAAACGCTTCGATGCCCAGTTAAATGATAGAGTGTATAGTGTCGCGAAAGCAAGTAACACTGTGAAAATCAGGACGGCATTTTTATTTTCCATTTTCGAAAAGAGTTCTTTTACAGGGGCGTAAATATACTGAAAAAATTGAGTGATTTAACAGTTAATTTAAGGTGCTAATTGTTAGGCTTCTTGATGCGTAACTTGTGGTTATGATTAAAGAGACAATTCCCCCGTTTTTTACTGTTATTTTAACGAGTTTAATTACTCTATTTTGCTGTGATTTCCAGGCAATTGCACAAGGAGTCTCTGAGGATGCAACTTATCAGGTGGCCGTGCTTCAGTATAGAGGAGGAGGGGATTGGTATTCGAACCCAACCAGCTTACCTAACCTTGTTAAGTTTTGTAATTCTGAATTGAACATGAACATCGATGAGACGGTTCCTTATGTTGAAGTTAGTTCGTCCGATTTATCGATGTACCCATTTATTCACATGACAGGTCATGGTAATGTGGTTTTTTCTTCTTCTGAGGTGAGGAACTTAAGACAGTATTTAGCTGCCGGCGGATTCCTTCATATTAGTGATAACTATGGAATGGATGCTTATGTAAGAACGGAATTTATGAAGGTTTTTCCTGAACTAGATTGGGTTGAAATACCTTTTAATCATTCAGTTTATCACCAAACTTTCGATTTTAATCAAGGTCTTCCTAAAATTCACGAACACGATGATCAACCTCCTCATGGCTTAGGTCTGTTTTTCGAAGGTAGACTTGTATGTTTTTACGATACAGAGTGTGATTTGGGAGATGGTTGGGAAGACTATCAAGTTCATAGAGATCCCGAATCAGTGCGGACCCTTGCTATACAAATGGGCGCAAACTTAATTCAATTCGCTCTAGGTGGCGAGACTGATTAACCCCAGAAAATTAGACCCTTATTTCGACGATGCTTGCTTTGATTCGGCCTTGATCGTCAGTCGACTTAGTGAGCACAAGTCTCTGCGTTTTCATTGCTTCGACGAGCGCATTCCATGTGTCAGAAGTGCCATCGGCGTAGTTCGATCTTAGATCGTCGAGGCGTTCTCCAGCAACTTCAGCAAGTATATCCCAGTATGCATCGGCTGTGAGTCCTATCCTCGGTTTACCGAATCGTTCCCACAGGAGTTTCATCGCTGTTGATAGTGAGGATTTCCCGCTCGTTAATGTCATGATTCTCGTATCAACAAGAAATGCGAGCACTGCACCTTCTACGTATATGGATCCTTTGCGCCCTTTCACTCCAGGGCGATAGCCATCAAGCCAAGTATCGTAACTGGATTCTGCCACACTCAGATTGTGGCGGCCTGGATTGTTGAGATGTCGAAGTAGAAGAGCTTCCATTTTCGAGCACCAACCTTTGAGGTCTATACATCCCGCTTCAAATAGAAAGAGGTCGCCCATATAGGTGGTTACTCCTTCAGCGATGTACCCTAGTTTACTTGGGGAAGTTTCTGCGAAATTGTAGGGTGTCCACTCGGCAGGGCGGATGCGTTTTACGTTCCAAGAGTGGTAAAGTTCGTGGGACGCGATACCAACCAATTCATCGTATCCGTGTTGGGATTGAATTTTATCTGATGGCCCTAAGGCTATCACCGTGCTGTCCTCGTGCTCAACTCCATGTCTGGCCTCGATTTCTGAAGGCAACAAGTAAAGGAAATGATAGTGTGAAGTGGGGAAGTCTCCGAAGTGAGCGATTTGTGATTTAGAAAAAGCTTTGTGGTCCTCTATGAACTTTAAGTGCTGGGGAGGTGTGTCTCCATAAGCCCAAACATGGAAGTCCACTCCACCTTCCTCGTATCTTTCGTGGTAAAGATTCGGAGAAGCCATCCACGGACTGTCCATCACATGTTGCATATCACGAGCATGTAAGGTCATGTTGTGTTGGGGCAGGGCTGTTGCGATATCCCAGTTTTTAGGAATATCTGTCAGGCTGATTTCGTATCCCAGATCTACATTTTGTGGATCATAAAGGAAACAATTTACCGGATTTACGTACTGTAAATTGTCGCATACATAAGTCGATCCCGCATTTAAAATGTCCGCTTGGAAAGTCCAGTTTATCTTTAAAATATGATTCGGCACCTTCCACCTGTGTAAATCACTCTTCTCTAGTTCTATTTCGTCCCCGTTTTCATCAACGCCCACCAATTTTAAAATAAACTGAGCGAAATCTCCACGTTCATATCGACCTGGACGCCAAACTGGCAATTGCACTTCCCACGATCCATCTGAGTTATCTCGAGAATTCCGAGAGGGGAAGGTTGCTTCAAATAAAAGAGCAGATGCGTTTTTTACGCGGGAAACTTGAATGGAAATACACGCCATAAGTTTCATTTAATCTAGAAGATTAGAAATAGGAGATCCTGTTGTTCCGTTGGGATAAGGTGCCCCGAGTAGCAAAGCTACAGTAGGAGCAATGTCACGAATGTAAGTACGCGAGTGAGTAGACCCATAGTTGACACCTGAGCCATAAAAAATGCAAGGGACGTGAGTATCATAAACAAACGGACTTCCGTGAGAAGTTCCGGTTCTGCCATACGTAAGCCAACCTGGTTGCATGACTAGAAGTACGTCTCCACTTACGCCTTGCCTGTGCCCAGCATATATTTTTTCTGCAAATGGATCGACTGCAGCACGAGAAGCTAGATCGACAAGTGGTAAGCTTTGTAGAATTCCATCTTCCTCGAGTGCGAGGTCAGCGATCAACCTTTGTAGTGTGGCTTTGTCAACCCCAGCGCTTGCGCTTTTAGAAATAAAAATTGAATTGTTGCTGACATTCTCTATCCAATCACTGTCTTTATTGCCATATTTAAGATCGAGCTCCTTTTCAATTCGCTCCTGCATATTCCCATGACTCCAGTATCCAGTAGGAAGCCCTACAGAAGCTCCCAAAGAAGGTACGGTCGCTCCTCCGTGATCAGCCGTTACAAAAACAGTCCAGTTTCCTTCTCCCACCTTCTCGTCAAGAGAGTTAAAGAAACGCTCAAGCTCGAGGTCTAATCGAAGGTACATATCCATTGTTTCCATCGCATGAGATCCGCATCTGTGCCCAACGTAATCTGTTGATGAAAAACTCAACGTGAGCATGTCGGTTATCTCGTCAGCACCAAGTCCTTCGCCTTCTATTGCAGCAAGCGCAAAATCTACTAAAATCGTATTTCCGGCAGGCGTCCCCTTGAGGATGTCTAACCCGCCGTTCTTTTCTTTCAAAGCTTCGAGGTCATATGGGAAGGTTGCTTTCAAAGACCCTACAAACGGCCCTTCGAAAGGATTGTTATCTGGCCAGCATGCGTCATATGTGTCTGGATCGCGGAGCAATTCCCAGCCTAGATTTATCAGTCTTTCAGCTTCAGCTTTTTCATTGAATTCTTTAGCCCAAACAGTCATCTCCTCTCCATAGTACGTACTGGTTATAAAATGACCTTTGTCCTTTCCGTATAGCCAGTAAGCGCCATCGGCAGCATGTCCAGCTGGTAGAATCGCCCCTCGGTCTTTCAGGCTGATGCCGATGACCTTAGATTTCATTCCTGTCGACAGTTTTAATTCATCACCTATTGTACTTGTTAGCATTCGAGTTGGTGCCATCTTACCCGACGAGCCAAAAACCGTCCCGTCCTTATCAACACCATCTACCCCCACTCCGAATACAGAGTCGTCAGATGCGCAGTAAACTGAGCCTTTATTTTTTCTCAAATACCAATCATTTGCAACAATTCCGTGAATGGCCGGTGTTGTGCCTGTAAATATAGATGCATGTCCAGGGCCAGTGTATGTTGGAGCGTAACTGAAATGATGGTCGTAGCATGTAAATCCATCTTTTTGTAGTCTTGCAAAACCGCCCTCAGAAAAGTGTGGGGAGTAGCGGTTAAGGTAGTCGGCACGCATTTGGTCTATGGTGATCCCTATGATAAGATTTGGAGAGTCTTCCGAAGCACCTGCTCCGGCTTTAACGACCATTTTCGTCTCAATATTACAGCCTATAGCAAAAACAACAATGGTAGTTATCGTTAACAATGAAGGGAACGAGATAGGATTACGGATCATTTTGAGAGTGTTTTGAAAATTATCATTCCTATTCCGATACATGCACCGGCGCTTATCAGAATGTTAGCGATAGCGAAAGTCGTTTGGCCATCATGAAAAAGACGCATCGTGTCGATAGAAAATGTTGAGAAAGTTGAAAAGCCACCACAAAAACCCATAGCAAGAAGCGGAACCATCATTGAATCACGACCCCATCGATCTCCTGAGTAAATGATAATAATCGCCAAAAGCGCTGTAGCAATTAGGTTCGCTAGGAGTGTGCCAAGAGGGAATCCACTTGAACTAATTCTTGTGATTCCTTCACCTACAAGTACACGAGCGACGCTGCCAGCTCCCCCACCAATAAAAACCGCGAATAGAGTTGAGGGGGTTAGTGTCATGATTTGGGATTGACGGTGTTAGAGATCATTGCGAATTTATCGTTTAATATGGATGCAAATTTTAAAACTGCTATTCCAATCACGCCCCCTAGCATCCATCCGAAAACTACATCAGATGGAAAGTGTACACCCAGGTAAATTCGACTGAACCCTATCACAATTGCCCAACATAAAAGAGCAATAAGTATTGCTGAGCTCGACGCACTGGCAAGAAGTCCGCCCACAAAAATTGCAATTGCCATATGGTTGGCCGCGTGAGAAGAAACAAATCCATATTGTCCACCTTTATATAGCTTTCCATCATCATGCTTGTGAAGATGAATATCTTCAGCTAGTTCAATGTTGTGGGAGGGACGTAATCTGCCGGCTGTGGGTTTAAGAACTCCTGCAGAAATAATGTCGGCAAGACCTACAGTAACAATCATTCCGAGTAAGATGATTAAGCGGGAATTTCTTTGAGTAAATTTCTTCCAGAGCAAAAAAAGTAAAATTACATACAACGGCGTCCAGAATTTCGCCATGCTCACATACCACATCACTACATCTAGAAAGTTAGACACTCCTGTACCTACAGACCCTCCAGCCAATCCATTAATCGCTTTAAAGAGCGATTTGTCTATCTCTAAAAACCAATCTATCACGCTTGTTTACTCTTGTTTACTCGTATATCCCATTAATCAGATCGGTATACTTGGCTTGAATAGGCTTTCGCTTAAGCTTTAGTGTAGGTGTGAGTTCACCTCCTTCTATTGAGAACGGTTCTGGAAGGATACGAATGACCTTTACGCGCTCCCACTGACTGAATGGCTCCATTAGTTTATCTACCTCTTGCATAACTCTGTCAGAAATAACCTTGTCTGCGCCGATTTTAGCATCTCCAGGATAGCTGTGGTTGTGACGTTTACACCACTCGGCAACCGTATCTGTATTCGGAGAAATTAAAGCAGCGGGGTGTTTTTGATATTCACCTACCACGATAACTTGCTCAATAAACAACGAAGCTTTTAGAGCGTTCTCTAGGAGCGCTGGTGCAACGTACTTTCCTCCAGAGGTCTTGAAAATTTCCTTCTTTCTATCTGTAATGCGAAGGAATCCTTCAGAATCAAGTTCTCCGATGTCGCCAGTGTGGAACCATCCGTCCTTGATTACTTCAGCTGTTTTCTCCTCGTCTTTGTAATAGCCCATCATGACATTAGGCCCCTTTACTAGGATTTCCTTATCTGGCCCAAATCCGATCTCTACGCCCGGCACAACTTTACCCACTGACCCAATTTTTATCATACCGGGAGTGTTCACGGTATTCACGGTAACTACTGGTGATGTCTCTGTGAGTCCGTACCCCTCGAGAACCGGAATACCCGCTCCGTTAAAGAATCGTGCAAGACGAGATTGTAGTGCTGCCGAGCCAGAGGCAACGGCCTTAATACCTGTGAGTCCGAGTGCCTCTTTTACTTTCGAGAATACGAGCTTGCGTGCGATTTTGAGCTTAAAGCCATAAAGACCGTGGCCTTCTTTAGAAGGGTCCCATTCGAGAACCACTCCTAAAGCCCAATTAAAGATTACGGTCTTTACTCCGCCAGCTGCTCGTCCTTTCGTCACGATGCCGTCATAGAACTTTTCAAGCAATCGAGGAACGGCTGTGAACATGATAGGTTGGGTAGCATTTAAGTCGTCCTTAATCGTCTCCAGTGATTCCCCGAAATGTATGCTAGCACCCATATACATATATAGGTAGTGTAGCATTCTTTCGAAAATATGACAAACAGGAAGGAAGCTCAACACTTTCATTTCCCCTTCGATTCCTTCTAATGGAACTCGATCTTTAGCGATAAGTGTATTCGAAACTACATTCTTATGAGATAGCATAACGCCTTTAGGAAGTCCGGTGGTTCCCGACGTGTAGATAATTGTTGCGAGCTGCTCTGGCTTGACGGCTTCTGAACGAGAATCTAGTTCTGCTTGATTTTCATCACTCCCAGCATCGAGCACTTTCCGCCAAGAATCGGCGCCTGAAACATCTTCGAAAGTGAATATCCCCTTCAATGTTGGGCACTCGTCTTTAACGGCATTCACTTTCGCAAAAAGCTCGGCGCTCGAAACGAACACGAATTTAGATTCACTGTGATTTAGGATATACTTATAATCCGCCTCTGTCATTGTCGGGTAAATTGGCACATCAATACCACCCGCTTGCATTATCGCGTGATCCATCACATTCCACTCACAGCGATTGTTGTGAGCAATGAGCGCCACCTTATCCCCAGCTTCCATCCCCATTGCAATAAGCCCTCTCGAAGCTACATCTACTTCTGCTACAAACTCTTTCGTAGAATAGCTCAAGCTTTTTCCAGAGCCATCATTGGGCATATATAACATTAAATCAAGCGGCGCATTTGCCAGTTGATATTTAGGAAAGTCAAAAAGTCTCGTTGGATTATTCATATTCATTTTATTATGAAGGCCAAATTACAAAACTTCTCCGCATCTATTGCAATACCCTGCCCCATCTTCATGAGTGTCGTAATTGCAATTCGAACATGCTTGAGTATTTGTGTTGGTTGCTTTCATTATTTCAGCTCCGATAATTCCTGTTGGAACGGCGATGATTGCGTAACCGATAAGCATAATGATAGAGGCTAGGGTTTGGCCTAAAACAGTGACGGGAGTAATGTCACCATATCCCACTGTTGTAACTGTGACGATGGCCCAATAAATACTCCTCGGTATACTCGTAAAGCCCGCCGCCGAATCCTCAACCAAGTAAACCATCGTCCCCATGATCGTCACCAGCACCATTACTGTACCCATAAAAACCAAGATCTTCTTTCTTGAAGCCCAAAGCGCCGTTCTTAACACTCCTGCCTCTTTTAAAAACCCTACCAATTTTAAAACCCTCAAGACTCTTAGTAACCTAAAAATACGTATGACTCTCATACTTCCCACTCCGGGCAACAGCATCTCCAAAAATGTTGGGAGTATGCTCAATAAATCGACTATTCCATAAAAGGAGAAAACATACTTCATTTTCTTCTTCACACAAATCACTCTCAAAACGTACTCAATTGTAAACAGTGCAGTAAATACGTACTCAGCTATTCTAAGTGATGTGGCGAATTTAAGTCCGATTTCGGGCACACTCTCAAGCATGACCAAGCCCACACTCAATAAAATCGCAATAAGAAGTATAACATCAAACAACTTCCCCATCGGCGTATCCGCCTCAAAAATCACTTCATGTAGCTTTTTTACATCCATTTGCTAAAAGTACGTACACTTATATTAAAGTTCTCACCTCGCTTTATTGTCCTCGCACAGTGCTGGGGAGTCATCTCACCCATAACAATTTTAATTAAGAATCTTAAAAACGGTTTCGCGTAAAAGCATACCATCTGAGACCGAAGTATTCCCTTGGCCCTTGGATTTGCGATCGGCATCGCGGAGGTAGCCGAAGATGCGAGCAACCTTCGACGCTGAATACACTTTAGCGGCAGAGGAGTAATCTCGAACTGCATACGGACTACAAGACATTGCGCGGGCAGCGGCGTTTTGGGATTTGTCTTTGAGACCGTGGTAAACAAACAATCTAGAGAAATAAGCTGACAATACAGGAATGACCATGGCAAGAGGGTTGTTCTTGGGGTTGGCCTCAAAGTGATTCACAATGCGAGAGGATTTCTCTACGTCTTTAGTGCCGAGGGCTCTTTGAAGTTCGAAGACGTTGTAGTCCTTGCTTATCCCGATATGTTTTTCGATGACTTCAGAAGTTAAAGCTGATCCCTCGGGTAGTGAGATCTTTAGTTTAGTGATTTCGTTGACGACTTTACGCAGATCGTTCCCGAGATATTCTGCAATTAATTGAGCAGATGGAGGTTCAATAGATAGTTTTACACTTGAAATGTATTCTGTAATCCATTGGGGAAGTTTGTAGTCACGAAGTTTATCTGAGAGAAATAAAATCCCGTTTTTAGAGAGGGCTTTAACAGCTTTCGATCGCCCATCTATTTTCTTATTCATGTAACAGAAGACAAGGACTGTTGAAGGAAGTGGGGATTCTGCGTATGCGGCAAGTTTTTCGAGTTCATCTTTGCGCTTCCAGCATTTAAGTTCTTGGGCTTCTTTTACAAGGACGAGTTGGCGGTCTGACATCATTGGAAATCTGCGCGAAGCAGCTAAGATCTCTGCTATATCGGTGTCGCGGCCATAAAGTATTGTCTCGTTGAAGTCTTTCGAGGATTCATCAACTAAGCTAGAGATTATCGCTTTAGAAATTTCTTCTATAAAGAAAGATTCCTCCCCATGTAAAACATAAAGTGGTGAAAATTTACCAGCTTGAATGTCTCGAATAATTTGCCTATGAGCCATAAGGCTAAGATATAGCTTAGAAGACTAAATTTGCATTATGTCTAGATTATCAGATCTACCTGTATTGAACTTTGCCAGACCCACCCTTATTGCAAGAAAAGGTGATAAACATGATGAAATCCTTTGTCTTGTTAGAAAGAAGTGGGTGGCGTTAGAACCAGAAGAATGGGTAAGACAGCACCTCATATATCACCTCTCGGAAAACTTAGGGTATCCAATGGGACTGATGGCTGTGGAGCACACTTTGATTTTGAACGATGTGACTAAGAGAGCTGATTTGGTCTGCTTTAATAAAGATAGAAAACCTATACTCCTTGCTGAATGTAAGGCCCCAAAGATTACACTTTCCCAGAAGACTCTAGATCAAGCGGCGAGATATAATCTTGTCTTAAAAGTTCCGACTCTTCTGCTGTCAAATGGCTTAAATCATTACGCTGTAGCTACTGACCCTATGAAGCCCATCGCTGTTTTAGGTTCTATTCCTGAGTTTTAACGTACTTTCGCGCCATGAAGATTTCAGACGTATTAGCTATTTCAGGTAAACCCGGACTTTTTAAAATTCTAGCATCCTCTTCTAAAAATTTAGTTGTTGAGAGCATGATTGATGGTAAGCGCTCTAGTATCCCTGGTTCGCTTAGAGTTAGCAGCTTGAGTGATATCACGATGTACACTTTAGAAGAAGACGTTCCGCTAAGAGATATTCTCAAGACGATGTTTGATAAAAACAATGGAAAGCCTGTTCTTTCTCACAATTCTGCTCCACAAGAAGTCAAGGATTTCATTGATACCGTAGTGAATGATTTAGACCATGGTAGAGTTTACGCTTCTGATCTAAGAAAGCTTGTACAATGGTATAATCTTCTAATTTCACAAAAAGCACTGCCTTTTGAAGAAGAGGAGGAGAAACAGGATGATAAAAAATTAACAGCAAACAGCCCAGTTTCTAAGAAGAAGCCAGGTGCTAAAAAGCCAGTGATCAAAAGAAGCCCATCGGCTAAGAAAGCCGTTGCAACAAAGACAACAAAAACTGCTAAAAAGTAGACCATGAAGTCAATTACTGTCATTGGTGCTGGGACCATGGGGAATGGTATAGCTCACGTGTTTGCACAAAAGGGTTTTAAAGTAAGCTTAGTCGATATGTCCCAAGATGCTCTTGATAGAGCCTTAGCTACCATCAATAAGAATTTAAGCAGACTTGTCGCAAAAGAGCGCATTTCAGAGAATGATAAAAAGGAGACGCTTGGTCGATTGGTTACTTCGACTGACTTTAAGGCTTCTGTTGCTGGTGCGGATTTAGTTGTGGAGGCGGCTACTGAAAATATTGATTTAAAGCTAAAGATATTTAAGGATCTAGATGATACTGCTCCAGAGGGCTGCATTCTCGCTACGAATACATCTTCCATTTCTATTACGAAAATTGCAGCTGTGACGAGTCGTCCAGATAAAGTGATAGGGATGCATTTTATGAACCCAGTTCCGATTATGAAACTGGTTGAGATTATCAGAGGATATGCTACCTCTGATGAGACTTGCAAGAAGATTATGGATCTGAGTTCTTCTCTAGGGAAATCCCCTGTTGAGGTTAATGACTACCCTGGTTTTGTGGCGAATCGCATTTTGATCCCAATGATTAATGAGGCAATTATAGCCTTAAACGAAGGTGTTGCTGGAGTAGAGGAGATTGATACTGTGATGAAGCTAGGTATGGCTCATCCGATGGGACCACTTCAACTTGCAGATTTCATAGGGCTTGACGTTTGTCTGTCTATTATGAAAGTGCTTCAAGATGGACTCGATGCTTCAAAGTATGCTCCTTGTCCTTTGTTAGTGAATATGGTGCTCGCTGGCAAATTGGGTGCTAAATCGGGCGAGGGATTCTACGTTCATACTCCTGGTTCTAAAGATCTGGTAATCGCACCGACGTTTTTGAAAAAAAAGTAGGTTTGGCATAAAGTATGCTACCTTGCAAACCTGTAAGAATGAAATTGAAAAACAATCACATGAAAATCTCAAATATTTTACGTAGACTCACAGCTATTGTTGCGGTGTTGAGCTTAACTATTAGCGCTGATTCTCAGGAGATTAACCTTGTGCCGAATGGTGGTTTCGAGGATACAAATATTAATAAGCTTCGCACGTATGGCCAAATGGAAGAGTTCAGCATGGATTGGTTTTCCGCTACAGAAGTTGCTGCTGACATCTATGGTGATGGAGCTAAAGGAGACAAGGTTGCTATTCCAACAAATAATTACGGCAAGCAGGAGCCTTCTGATGGTCTTTGTTATGCAGGATTTAGAGCCTACTCTAAGGATCCTAGGCTAAGTAGAAGTTACCTTGAAGTAAAGCTTCCCCAGACTCTTGAAAAGGATGTTATGTATTGCGTTTCTTTCGATATCAGCTTGGCGGATTTAAGCCGATTTGCTGTAAATGAGATTGGAGTAATCATGAGCGATAGAAAAGTAGAGCAGCCAAATACGGGTGATATGATTCTTCAACCTGACGTTAAGCAAAAGACAAACAAGGTTTTCCAATTTCTCGATGGATGGGAGACTTTCTGTGGAACATTTGTGGGTACAGGTCATGAAGAGTATGTTGTGATTGGATGTTTCGGAGGGCGAGAGAATATGACAATAGAAAAAATCAAGCGCCCAATGGGTATTACAGGAGCCCAAATGAACCACGCTTACTATTACGTTGATAACGTTAAAATCGTAGATATTCAGGCAAAGTCCCAATGTCTCTGTGCTGCAGCTGACGAAAGAGATATGGACCTGGTTTACGGTTCTTCTTCAATTCAAGATGAGGATATGACTGACACTGAGATCATTAAATCTAGCTCTATTTACTACGCTTTCTTAAAGCGAACTCCTACTGGCGCTGGTAAGCAATCGGTTGCTAGTATTGCTGCTATTCTTACAGCGAACCCTATGATGAAAATCACGATTGTGGGACATAGCGATGATGATGAGAGAAATGAGGGACAGGTGAACCCGCGCTACAAGATGATTGGTAAGAATCGAGCAGACCAAATAAGAAGGATGCTAGAAGCCGAAGGAGTTCTCTCTACACAAATATCTGTTTCAGATATGGGGAATATGGATCCTGCCAGTACACGCGACAATGACATATCTCGAGCTCAAAACCGCAGGGTTACTTTCGAGATTAATTAATTATTTCTTAATTTCACTTAGCTTAACCAGCATAGTGGACTTTGTTTCTATACTCTTTAGGCACCATAATCATAGCTAGGAAAGCAAGAGAGAATAGGATGATCATGGCTAGAATTGACTCTCTCATTGAGCCCGTGTAGCCTTCGATATAACCCCATCCGAACATCCCGATAATAAGTCCTCCTTTTTCTAACACTTCGTAGAAACTGAAATACGAAGCGGGGTCATTCGTATTAGGAAGAATCTTTGAGTAGGTAGCTCTATTTAAGCTTTGTGTTCCTCCCATAAGGAAACCAATAGCCCCCGCAGCAACGTAGAATCCAATCTTTGTAGTAGCGAAAAAATATGAGTATAAACACAACGCAGCCCACCCCGCTATACAAGCCATTAAGGCTCGAATATTTCCAATTCTACGACTCAAAGCACTCAATCCAAACGCTCCAGGAATAGCGAGTAGATTTACCACAAAAATTGTAATAATCAGTTCGGTTTCATTTAGTCCCACCTCTTTAATCCCGAAGGACGAAGCCATAATGATAATGGTCTGGATGGCCATACTCATCACAAAAAATGCACCCAAATATCTCTTGAGGTGAACGAACCCTTTCAATTCGCGAGCCACCTCGACGAGTTCTTTAAATCCTTGCGTAAAAATGTTTCCCGGCGGTAAATCTTTTATTTCACTTTCTGGAAGCGCATTAAATGTGATGTGAGCAAAACCAAACCACCACAAGCCCACAAGGACAAAACAAAAGGTCGTGGTTTGTGTACCTAACCCTATAATCATACCAGCACATATAACGAGTATGATAAGCGAACTCCAATAGCCCATAGCATATCCTTTCGCACTCAATCTATCGTGTTCCTCCCTTGGAGCTATTTCAGGCAGAAATGCATTATAAAATCCCACACTGCCCCAAAACCCTAAGCTCGCCAAAAAAAACGGGATCATACTCAATTCCATATGATCTGCATTAAACCAATACAACCCCACACATCCCGCCGCTCCAACATAGCAGAATATTCTCATAAATAATTTCTTCTTTCCTGCATAATCGGCCATCCCGCTAAGCAAAGGGGTTATTATGATGATTGTTAAAAAGCTCGTAGCCAGGACATAGCTGTATAGCTGCGTGTTTACAAACTCCATTCCTAAAAACATCACGTTGTCGGTGCCTTCAATAATCATTCCGGTGGCATCTTTCTCAGATGTCAAACTGTTGTAAAAGACAGGGAAAATCGCCGTAGTAATTACAAGCGAGTATACGTTGTTCGCCCAATCATACATTGCCCATCCCCATTTAATTTTCTCTTCACCTTCCCGCTTTTTGAAAATATTCTTAAACATATGCGTAAGATAGTATGTTTTATCAAATTGTAAACATCATTCTCTCGACTACTTGTTACCTTTACGAACGATTCATAAACGATGAAAAATTACGACGTTATTTTAGTGGGTGGAGGTATCGTTGGTGCTGCGACATTTTATAAGATGCAGATGCGCTACCCTGAAAAATCGATTCTTCTCATTGATAAAATGGATGTTTTAGCGGATCACCAAACGGGCAACAACTCTGGCGTAATTCACTCTGGGCTCTATTACAAACCTGGTTCTCTAAAGGCAGAGAATTGCGTAAAAGGGCGCCATGAGCTTGTAAAATTTGCGAAAGAAAACAATGTTCCCCATGATGTTTGTGGTAAAGTAGTCGTGGCTGCCACAGAAGCTGAAAGACCTTCTTTACATAAGATTCATAAATTAGGTCTTGAGAATCATATCGAAGGCATCGAACTAATAAACGGCACTCAGCTTCGAGACATCGAACCAGAGTGTAGGGGAGAAGCCGCCCTATGGGTTCCATGTACTGGAATAATCGATTTCAGGGACGCAACAAAGAAGATGGTCGATGTCGCACTTGCCATACAAGAGCAATCTGCCGTTCATCTTTCTGAGGAAGTCCTAGATTTCGCCAACGAGGGTGACGGTACTCTCGTAAAAACCTCGAAATCCACCTATTTTGCTCATCACCTTATCGTATGTGGCGGACTCCAAGCCGATCGCCTCGCCCTTAAGGACGGCGTCAAGCTGCGAGAACGAGTAGTTGGCTTCCGAGGCGATTACTACGAGCTTAACGACCAGGCTAAGCACAAGATTAAGAATCTAATCTATCCCGTACCTAACCCCGATTTCCCTTTCCTTGGAGTGCATTTCACTCGTATGACCAATGGAGAAATCGAATGCGGGCCCAATGCCGTTTTCACTTTCAAGCGCGAGGGCTACGGAAAAACTGATTTCGATCTGCGAGACACCTTTGATGCCCTAAGCTATTCTGGCACCTGGAAGCTCTTCTTCAATAATATATCTTTCGGGATTAATGAATACCGACGAGCATTCTCTAAGAGACTGTTCTTAAAATCGCTCCAAGAACTTGTTCCCTCTATCACGATGGACGATATCCGCCAAGGCCGATCGGGTGTTAGAGCTATGCTTCTCAATACCGATGGAGACACCCGTGATGATTTCCGCATCGAGGCTACCGATAGAAGTATCCACGTTCTCAACGCTCCTTCTCCAGCAGCTACCGCCTCACTCGCCATTGGTGATTACGTTGCGGACAGGTATGGTGACAGGTTTGCCAAATAGATGAAGCATTAGCTTCATACATACGATTTGGTAGAGGGTATATTTTTAACTAAATTGTATGAATTAATATAAAACACCTCTCAAATGAAACATCCAATCACATCTACAATTTTCTGCTTTTTTGTTTTTGCAGCTTTTTCAATATCGAACATTCAAGCCCAAGAAATTTGTCCTGGAGCAGATGTATTGATCCACACAGAAGGAATGATATTTACTCCTGATGCGATTGAGATTTACGCCGGCACAACAGTGGGATGGGTTAATACAGGAGGCTTGCACAATGCAAATGGGAATATAAGTAGCCTTGATGGCTTGTCTTACAACAATCCAGAAGCATTCGATTTCGAGCTAATTAGTGTGAATGATGAACCAGCTTGTATCGGAACTTTTCAGTTTACAGTTCTCGGAGAATACAACTATGATTGCTCAGGATATGGACATGCAGCATCTGGAATGGTTGCTACGCTTACAGTAATAGCTCCACTTGAAGTTGATGACCTACTGTCTTATGAAAATCTTTTTAAGCTTTATCCCAACCCTGTTTCTTCCATTCTAACTATTGACAACCTCAACCAATCTCGAATCATCATTTATGACTTACAAGGTAGAGTAGTTGTTGAGTTTGAAGGAGAAAAAACAGTAAGTGTAGACGTTTCGGGATTTTCCAATGGAGTGTATACCGTTGCAGTGGATGGGAAAATGCATAAATTGATTGTAGAGTAATACCTGTTTTAATAACGAAAAAACCGCCTCTGACTTGCGTCAGGGCGGTAGATCTTTCGTCGGGGCGGCAGGATTCGAACCTGCGATCTCCTGGTCCCAAACCAGGCGGTCAATACCTCTGAAGCGTTTGATTATATGGGGTTTAGTTGATGTAATGTGTTGTTTGTGTCAGCATTTGTGTCGTTATGGTATTACACAACAACTTCTCTAAACTAAGGTTACAGAGACTAAAGGGTAACCGATTTTCAGTTATTTTCTATTTAAATGGTAAGAGATATAGGTTCTCAGACGGTAAGCCTATTGACAAAAATCTTTTTCCAAACAAACTTGAAGTTCATTTGCGAGAGGCAGTTGCTAACGAGCTCCTCTATTCCTATGCTGATGCTTTAAGACGAGGATGGATTCCGAGTGATGTAATAGTTAGCCCCATCACTGTATATGATTTTGTTTTAGCTTTTGAAGCAAACTCAAGTCTGTCCGAAAAGTATTTGAGAGAACTTGAAATCACTAAGGAAAAATTTGCGAACTATTTAGTGTCATCTTGTCTTGAAAACAGGTCACTTAAGCATATGAATAAACTCCACTATAGTGATTATTTAGATGAAGTTTGTATATCAGCTTCGGTGTTCAATCATGAGCGTCAACGTCTAGCTGCAATCTTAAAAAAACCCTATGAGATGCTAGGAGTCTTGAACCCCATAAATAGCATATCCAAAAGGAAAACCACTCAGATTATGCATAAACCGTTTGAAGACGTTACTGCCCTCCTCGAAGACATCAAATCCTTTAATGAGAATCTGTTTCTCTGTTGCCTCTTCACGTACGGTTGCTTACTAAGGCCTCATCAAGAGATCCGCAACTTAAAGTGGGGTGACTTCAGTGAAGATATGAAGCATATTTCGTTGTCTGGGAAACGAAACAAAAGCGGTAGGAACCGCATCGTACCCCTTAACCCTTACATCTTACAATACCTTCATAAAGGTGAAGACACAGAAAACATCTTCACAGGGAAAGAGAAGCCTTATAATAAAGACTATTTCAAGACGCTATGGAGCCGTTATAAAGCTCAATCTAACGTCTTAGAGGACCTTCAAACGCTTTATTCATTCCGACACTCTGGTGCTATTGAGATCTATAAAAGGACTGGTAGTCTCACGATCCTTCAACAAGCTATGGGACATGCCTCTTTAGCCGTTACGTTAGGTTATTTGCGTGGTTTAGAGATACCGTCTTTGAAAATAGAAGATATGCCGAGGCTATAAATCTGAATAGCTGTATCTTGTAAGTCTAAATTATAGACTATGAGATATTTAGTTACACTTTTATTCGCGGTTTTAAGCTTTAATGCTGTTGGACAGGGAATACCACAATTGCCATATAATCCAGATGCTACTGGAGATGAATTTATAGGTAGTCCTGATTTGCTAGAACTTTTATCTCTATATGGGGAAGAGTTTAGCTCAGCAATATTATCTGAAGACCAAGAAAGTGCTATTGTGTATATGGGCGAAATGGCTCACCCACTATGTAACCTAGCTTGTAATAACCTACCTGGTTTTTGGCATATGTCAACTATGGACGACTTAGCTTTAGTCTGGGATGAGGTTATTTCATCAAATGATGAGGTATGGATTAATTCAGACAAACATTTGACTAGCGCAGAAAATACCAGTGTAATTTCTATAACCGCGTTTAAATATTATAGTCCTGAAGCAACAGTATTAAAAGCTTATGCTTCTCCTGAACCATCATACAAATGCTACTGTGCTGCACATGAATTACCGAAGGTTGAATACAAAATTGTTGGTGATTATAATGATTTGGAGTTAAATACTCTAGCATCTCAAGGCTGGAAATTATTATTCCTTCCAACTCTCAGTAACAATATTACAGTATACGGTGTTATGTGGCGATGGGCTGAATAAAACTTAAACTATGAGATATTTACTTGCTTCTTTGTTATGTGTCTTTACGCTGTCTCTCACAGCTCAACAAAGTGTCGACTAAGTCAAATAATATCAGGTTGAAATTATCTTTTTAACATATATTTTTATATGTTAGCATTTTAAAGATTAATTTTAATTGAACACAACCATATATCATGAAGCTTTATCTTTCTTTTGTATTTGTCTTTCTACTTTCGGCTGTCTCTGCTCAGTCCGTTATAACCTATCCTTATAACCCTGATTCTGATGATGATGCATATGTAGCCACTGGTGATTTGTTAGAAACACTTTCTGTTTTTGGATCTCCCTTTACTCCAAATGAGATTTTGATTAGTGATACTCCACTTGAAGAGTTTCTATTATCACTTCAAGCTCAAGTAGGTTTACTTGCTGACCAGTCTTTAGCGATTTCTGATCTTGAATATATGGTATTCGTTCTTACGGCTACAATTGAAGCGCAGGATATGGAGATTCTTAACCTCCAATATCAGGTTGATAACATAGAGATGATTGCTATGACTGCTTCTATGGACGCTATGACTGCTTCTAGTGATGCTATGATGGCTCAGGATATGGCTATGAATGCTGAAATGACTGCTATGACTGCTTCTAGTGATGCTATGATGGCTCAGGATATGGCTATGAATGCTGAAATGACTGCTATGACTGCTTCTAGTGATGCTATGATGGCTCAGGATATGGCTATGAATGCTGAAATGACTGCTATGACTGCTTCTAGTGATGCTATGATGGCTCAGGATATGGCTATGAATGCTGAAATGACTGCTATGACTGCTTCTAGTGATGCTATGATGGCTGAGGATATGGCTATGAATGCTGAAATGACTGCTATGACTGCTTCTAGTGATGCTATGATGGCTCAGGGTATGGCTATGAATGCTGAAATGACTGCTATGATGGCTGAGAGTACTGCATATATGGCTTCTAGTGATGCTATGATGGCTAACAGTACTGCTATGATGGCTGAGGATATGGCTATGAATGCTGAAATGACTGCTATGACTGCTTCTAGTGATGCTATGATGGCTAACAGTACTGCTATGATGGCTGAGGATATGGCTATGACTGCTGAAATGACTGCTATGACTGCTTCTAGTGATGCTATGATGGCTCAGGATATGGCTATGAATGCTGAAATGACTGCTATGATGGCTGAGGATATGGCTATGACTGCTGAAATTACTGCTATGACTGCTTCTAGTGATGCTATGATGGCTCAGGATATGGCTATGAATGCTGAAATGACTGCTATGATGGCTGAGGATATGGCTATGAATGCTGAAATGACTGCTATGACTGCTTCTAGTGATGCTATGATGGCTAACAGTACTGCTATGATGGCTGAGGATATGGCTATGACTGCTGAAATGA
>Ga0209630_10001736_pt1 | contig 22627 bp, 12 predicted proteins | sample COG_01_FD_184745 | JGI IMG/M metagenome (GOLD analysis project Ga0209630, IMG submission 184745) | Pelagic Microbial community sample from North Sea - COGITO 998_met_01 (SPAdes) (version 2) | ecosystem: Environmental > Aquatic > Marine > Neritic zone/Coastal water | place: Helgoland, sampling... | reverse complement strand
CCACCATCACCCCCGCCGCCATCTCCACCACCACCATCTCCACCACCGCCATCGCCTCCACCACCATCGCCACCACCACCATCGCCACCACCGCCATCTCCGCCGCCGCCATCTCCGCCGCCGCCATCTCCACCACCGCCATCTCCACCACCGCCATCACCCCCACCACCATCTCCACCACCGCCATCACCCCCACCACCATCACCCCCGCCGCCATCTCCACCACCACCATCTCCACCACCGCCATCGCCTCCACCACCATCGCCACCACCGCCATCGCCTCCACCACCATCGCCACCACCGCCATCTCCGCCACCGCCATCACCCCCGCCACCATCTCCGCCACCACCATCGCCTCCGCCACCATCTCCACCACCGCCATCTCCACCACCATCGCCGCCACCATCACATCCACCAATGCATCCACCAATGCATCCACCAATGCATCCACCATTTCTTCCGCCAATCGCATCGACTGGTCTAAACAAAACGCAAATTACATTTATCAGTATCGGTTCGGTTATTGCCACACTTGTTCTAATTTCCATAATTGCAGGATGCAAACTTGCATATATGGCATTTACCAGAGCGGCACACCCTCCTGTGCCGTCCGTCTCGCATGCAATAGCACCAGCTCCAGAAATGCCAGAAACAAGCAACGTTCCAGTTGTTGCAGTGGAACACCTAGATGTGTAGTTATTTTATAGTTATTATTGTAAAGTGATATGGATCGCAATCCAACCGCAGCATTAGAAAATGAATATGACATTTATAAAATTAGCGCAGCGTTTGGTGAAAAATATGACGTCCCATATCATTCACTTATAAGAAATATATTTATCATTGGTTCAGTTGTATTAATCTTAGTACTGGCTGGCACAGGAAACTATCAATCTGCTTCCATTGCATTTGTATCCGCCGGGTTGTTATATGCAATATTTTCAAGTGTATCAAAAACTCATGTTGCTAGACTGAAAGCATCAGAATGAGATTGTCACATTTAACTTTTAATACTCATATAAATATACAACATGTTAACCACACTTACGATTACTGCAGTAAGTACATCTTTAATATTATTAGAAGACGTACACTCTGATGCAGATACAACTATATTTGGTGAAGTTTCGTGGCTATATAAAAAAAGACACGCAGAAACGCCACTCCAGAAATGGATTTATAAATATAGATGGTGGCAAACGATGTTACGGTTACAATTACGATTGAGCTGGTTAATATGGCCATTTGTTGGCTCATTTTAATTGTCATTTTTTTCCAATATACACATTAGATAGTTTCTGAGTGTAGCAAATGCTTCTATAGATAGTTCCCCTCTAGAAAATTTCAATTCCATTTCGAACACAATTTCTTCTAATTTCTTGTCGGTGAATGGATGATACATTGTATATAATATGATGAAACTTATTTTGTATATTAAAGTATAAGAGACATAAAACAGAATGCCATCCATTGCGTTTTCTGGAATTTCGACGAAACCAGGTGAGCTCGAGTTTCATGTACCAAGTGTACTTTCCAAGCACAATCGGGCGGGGCTACTTAAATCTATTGATTTTCCATACAGTCAACGTACGATTGAATCATCCTGGAATAAATTACACTACATGGAGTCCATTCGCATTACGCCAAAATCTCGGTCCGTGTCTGTATTACTTACAGACAAAGAGTCGGGTGATCGAGTCGAAATGCTTGCAATGGTACCACTTACAACAAATAAGATTATTGAAATATCAACAGCGACAACAGATGGTACAATCATTCTGGTTACAGAGGAACCACATGGTTTCTTTGCCCCGGGATGTTTTGGAAAAGAAGTTAGAAATGTGATTTCGTCATACAAAAGCATATTTCCACATGGCACGCCCCCATTTATACTAATCCATGGTTCAAATGGCTCGGTTCAGGTAGACCCGGCACTGTTTGAATACAACGACGAATATAGTGTAAAAATCAAGTATACTGCAATCCGTACTGAATTTAAGCTATTCGGAAAGGGTGATCACGGGTGGATGGTAACACCGGAGTTTCCAACAATATCCATGCTATGTCAAGTTATTACAAATGCAATGAACAGTGCCATCATATTTAATCATGACGACCCAGCTGCACGTACTCGTATGTATACTGGTACATGTTCGAATACACATGTCATTGAATCAGTATCTGGAGATTCACTTGCAAAGGCACTTCTTGGGTATGATGGAGTATATGCTGGATGGGAAGAAATTACCATACCCGCCGGGATGTATTGTTACGGCGAACTTGATTTATCCAAGATGATTGCGGCCAAAATGAATCGATGGCACATTGATCGCGAGTCGTCCATAATTTTCCGCGGAGTCTCCGGATATACGTGGAATGTTACACTACCATCGGGGAATTATGGCACACCAGAAAAGTTGGCACACTGTATCCAGCACATGATGAATATGACTGCCAAGAATAGAAAAAATCCATATTGTGTCCGGTTTACTCTAAATGAAGGATCGAGTCACCGTGGCAAATTTGTCTTTGTGGCAGCAGAGCCATTTGATCTATTATTTGGAGATGACGAAAGCATTGATCCATCTATTCTTGGTTTTGAACCAGTCGATCATATTGGTCGTAATAGTTATATGAGTGAAAATGATCTCGGTGCACCTCTAATGAAGCCAAATTGCAATGTCTATGATGTTGATGAAATTCCAGGGACTCACCAAATTCGTATTGGGCGCCGAACACGTCTTGCAGTCGATGGCAAGATTAGAGGATACAGTGGTGGCACACTTCGTCTCAATACGGTTAATAGAACGACAGGTGCACCCGAATGCCATGGCATGAATAAAGGAGACGTGGTTACTCTTACAACCGTAATGCCTGCACCAGATGGCGCAACTGGGACAAAGCGTGAAGGGTTTACATTCCGTGCAAAAAATAAGATTATGGGAGTCGTTGTTGCAGATGAAAACGAAAATCCAGATGCATCTTCACTCCACATTAGTGTTCCCTCTATGAGCTGGACACTTGGAATTGGGTCATATATAACAATTGACAGTCAGGCTGCACCAATCAGTGTTGCGCTATTTGATCCCGGTAAGAATCAGTTCTTCCGCGATAGTATTGGCGCATCGCGGTTAGGTTTTTCAAATGGTGTGTCTACCGGACAACATGGAGTTGTTGTGTCTCAGTGCGCGGTGAATTTAGAGCCACGAACAGTTGATGTTTCATTCATTGAAGGTTCAATGACATCTGCATCTACTGAAATGTATAACCAAAATGGCAAGTCCCTAATTACACAAATCCCAAGTGATAGAAGCAATGGTCCTGCACCACAAGGTATGGTGAGGTTCAATAATGCATTGCAACAATTTAAATTGGAATTTACCAATCCAGATGGCAGTCCATATCATTTTAATCACGCATCCCTTTCACTTCTCATGGAATTTGATAACTAAATAATTCTATATTTTTTATAACATTATAAACAAAGTTATGGCACCAAAGGAAAAAAAGAATAAGACTGTAGCAACTAAAGTTGCAACGTCTACTTTTTGGACAAGTCATAAGCGCAAGATTATTATTGCTATTATTGCAACTGTTATAATACTAGTTGGTATTATTCTATACATATACAGAGACGACATTATATCACCCGCTGCAAGTTCTCTCCCAAGTGAGGAAGAACAGGTGGTTGAGTTTGAAGAAATCAGCGACGACACGGATACGCCACAGGAACCGGTTGCAAAAATGTCAGACAGTTCACATGATCCCATTGCAAATAATCTATCCGAACAAGATACTGTAAGTGGAATGGGAGGTGATCTTGTATCGGACACACCAGAAGTAGGTGAACCGATCGTGCACTCTACCGATGTGGATGGGATTCAAACGGAACAAGTTCCAGTTAATTTAACATTTATGAATTTATCACACAACTATGCTGATATCAAAGCAAGTCATGCGCATTATCTAGCACATGGTAAGCATATTTGTGTAAATAATAAATCATACAAGGTTATGGCAGTATCCGCTACTGGAACAACCGCTCGGGTTAGCGTCAGTCCATACTGGCCAAGAAATCAAACGTCTGCTGAATTTACACTTGGAGACTGTCCCGGAAACCCATGGCTACCACCAACACAAATGATGGCAACTACAAATACAAACTATATGAAAGTCGCTGCATTTCATCCATTTCACAAATCAAATGGATATGACGATAACTTTGTTGGTATAAATAAATCCGATATCAATCGTATCTCAGTAGGAGACAAAGTCTGTATAAATTCCGTGACATTTACAGTAAAACGGGTAAATCCAAATGTAAGTCCATCCGTCGGGTACATTGTATTAGATGAGTTAATGCGCAATAGAGATATTAAAATTATGGTGAATGACAATGTTCATGTCGGCGAATGTTAAAATATTTAACTATTATAAATGGCAAACGCAGGTATACGGTGGATCCAAGTAATTCTAATATTAGGATTCATCATTCTTCAAATTATTCTTATCAACAAGAAACAATATACAACGGCAATGATTGCATCAGTAATATACATCCCATGTGCGTACTTTATCAAACGATTCCTATTTGCATCAAGCGCGACTGTTGCAATAGTACATCGTCAAAACCTATTGAATACGCACACTAACGATACTATACTCAGAGACACAAGTACACCCCAATCGACAGAATCTCCTATAGAAAAACACACGCTGCATTCAGCACTTCGTCAACCAGGTACAACGCCAATACCCGGCCGACGAGTTCAATTTACCAACATTGCACCACTTAAACAAAATCCAGGTGAAATGTTGTCTTCTGTAGCACGACAGGCAATGATAGGACCTGTCACGATCACCAATAGAGAAGACATTCAAATTCCATTGCCAATACTAACTGAGAATGACCAAATTATGACACCATTTCAACCAGTCCCCCGACCCCAGGTACGAGAGACACCCACAACAGCATCTATTACTAGTGACCAGGAAAGAGTTAGGCAACGACTAAACGCTAGCTTTGGTGAGTTTAACAGTCGTTCCAATGCATTTAAACGCATGGAACGACCAAACTTACCTGAATATGTTCCCGATCCATTTAAACAGCAGATATGGTAGTTACGATATCGCCCAAATCATCTACGTGTTTCACAAAATCACACAACCCATTATATGCATAATGATCCTTCAACTTGTTTCCAATTAAAGCACGATGTAAATTGCGCAAGTCCCTCCCGTTTGTAGTTTTTTTATTTTTTACAATCTGCACACGTTTCCATGTCGTGATACCCGTTTCATTTACAATTTCCCCAATTGGAGTCATACTTGTAGGGACATTTCCAAGTTCTTTCCACGAAGCATATAAACATTCCAACTGGATTTGCGTTACTGTGGCAAGTTTTGTATTTTCAGAAATTTGATTAATAATATATTCTGAAAACATATAATTAAGTACAAGCTCGTTTTGTAGACGGTAGGATATTAGCAGGTAACTGTTCTACTCTAATATATTTACCATCAACTGCTAGTGTGACGTCAACTAAGTGTACTGTTTGTGTTATGTTTGTAAACTCACGGTGGATTTCAATAACATCTGGTGGGTTATTTGAAGCAAACGCTTTTTTCCATATATCAATGCGTTTCATTTTTTCAGTAAAGTTCATAAAGTCGGTAATTTTCAAGTTGTCCATTGGAATTGACGACACCGAGTAGTTTGCTAAATAAAGCTGACGTTCTTTTTTCTGTTTTATTAAACGGGCCCGGGTACATAATAAACGAAGAACTGGATGTTCATTAATTTCTCTATTTTTTAAAATATCCGTAACCGTTTTTCCCTGAATTGCTAAATTCTGCAATAATTTAGCCCCCGTATCCATTTTCACCGGAGATGAGTATATACAACCACGCAACGCAATCATGTACTTGTGATTAAAACGAATGCGTGGAGGGCATTCGCGCGTTCGAGTAAACATTGTATTATCATTTCCAAAAAATGTTACCATTGTCGTTGCATATAGCGTAGCGAAAAAATAATATACAGATGCTTTTGTTGCATGCCATTTATATCCCTGACGAGTACACCATTCCTTGTACAAATCATGTAGTTGTGATTCGGTCACAATAGAATGTGTTTCAGAATCACCAATCCCAAGAATAGCAAGTGAATGATGGCTACCATATGTATCCATAACATACGCATACATTTCCAGTGTATACATATGCTTTATGTCCATTATACGGACCGTTAATAAAATAGCCGAGAAAATAGATTCTTTCGTGCGTGAAACAACACGTCTCCGTCACCTGTCGTTATTTTTACATCATTCATTTTATGTGTGCGTATAAATGTGTACTCTGCAAGTGAGGATGTATTATTTATATCATGCTCTTCTTGTATCGCGCCGTCTTTCCAATATATTATTTTATCTCGTGAAAACGAAAATTTTATATCGCCAGTTACATCCCCAATGTCAATTGGAATTTTATATTTACCATCACGCATAACAGTCAGCCATACCGAATTCGTATCTTTTCGTTCTAATGTAATGTAATTTAAAGATTCGCGATGTTGATTGGGCTGCAATGTATCATCTGACGCGATGCCAAACAATTGAACTTGGTCGGTACTGGAATAACTAAACTCAATCTGCCATGTTTCAGGTAGTCCGAGTGGTGATGGAAGTTCTAGATTGTACCCATCGTCCTGGTGAAGTAAATTCCCCTCCGATATCGAGTAATCTTTCGATTTTATTATAAAATCGGTCATAAATATAACATATATAATGAAAAATATTATGCTACCCACTGTCATCTCCGTAGGGAGATAGAGTGAAGTATTCATAGCCATATATTTGTGCTTTCTATACTTTGTATAAAATTTAAAATATTTATTAATAAGTAAACATGACTGATAATTTTCAGACAGGTAAAGTTCCACGAAATGTGGCACAATTTAATCTACCCGTAGGCAATGATCAAAGTTGGAATTTTGGAATTCGAGCAAATTCACAAAATTTTGATTACCTCCCATTGCTAATTGGGTTTTCAGTTGGGTTGTTAATTGTTGGTTTCTTTTCATACAATAGCTATGACATCGAAGATTCATATATGATGTTTGGTATCCTCGGTGGGTTGTTATTTACATATGGAATATACGAAGCAGTTAATAGAAGTAAAAATCAATACAATGTTCAACGCCGTATAAATAGTAATCAATTTGTTGCCGTTCCGGGTACTGATGCTTACGGGAATCCAATTATACAACGAAATGATCCAACATATCAGAGATATAAACGAAGTATAGCTCGGCTAAATGCGAGTGATCAACAATCAATAAGGCAATCCGTTGCTCAAAATCGAAGTTCAACCGGAATCGTTGGTGCGAGATATGGCCCAGGTTCACGCATGGCAGTCGGTGCGGATGGTAACCCATTTTCGGCAATGAATTTAAGTATTGCAGAACGACCTGGTTTAGCTGGTTCAATGAGAAGAATGCCTGTATATTAAATTATATTACCTATATAAAGAATGACTGATTATAAATCCCTACAGGCCTGTCGTATGGCACCAAAAGGAGCGAAAAATACCACGGTGAATGGCCAACGTATCAATTGCGAAACCGTGTTTAACCGCGCAGCCGGTGTCACAGCATGCCAGACCGGTCCAGATGGCAATGAACAAATTTGTGAACGTGCCCTCCAAAAAAGAGGATTTTCGAATACAGTTAACAGTTCCAGTCCATTTACAAATACACACTCACGGTAATCGATGTCCTCGTTTTGCAAATCTAGATGGTTTATTGAATCTTGACTTTCCATATCCTAGGTTTTGTTTCAAATCTTTTTTTACGGGACCTTTTTGTTCCATGATTATTGCAGTCGTTTCCATGTCAACTGATTGACCATGACGAGCATTGCGTAATATTTCGCGTTCGCGTTCCGATTGTTTGTATTTTACCGCAAATACAATAAATGCAAACACAATTCCCACCAATAACGCACCTATTGGTGTAAATATATAAAATGCAGATAATGGTTCCATCGAAAATAAATGAACCACTGGTGTTCCAGATGAATGGAAATATTTAATTGGACGATCTACGGTAAATGGTCGTAGTTCTTTTAATACATTTGTCTCAGAATTATCGGTATTTGCACCTATTTCGATCGTATCACCAGGTGACCATTTATTCGAATCAGTTACTTGTAATATAGTATCACCCGGATACGCATCTGCAGTAAGATATACAAATGCAATTGATGGTGCAATTGGAGGGAGCGGTGGACTTAATGGTGGAAGTAATGGAGGGGATGGAGGATTAAAATTAGATGTGTTGCACCTTGGCGACAATCCATCATCAATGCAGGTACCATTATCAGTTGGGAACCCGCACATAATATAGGTACCATAATCACCATAAACATATAACTTATGCACCGTCACATATAAATAACATTCGGTGTTGTAATCACCACAGTCATCAACAACAATACGATCCCATACTTCTGTACATGGGGCAAGTGGTGACGGTGGCGGTGATGGTGGCGGTGACGGTGGCGGCGGTGATGGCATTGGCGGAGACGGTGGTGGCGGAAATGGCGGCGGCATGGGTGGCAATGGCGGCGGTGATGGAGACATTGGACACTCTGTTAGTTGCCATGTATATATGTTATTATAAGAGCACCCGGTATCAGTACAGCTATTATCATCACACAACTGTAGTCCAAGAGTTTGGCATAAAATATTGGCTTCTCTCCATGTTCGACGAATTGGTAAGATGAAATTCGTGGTATCATACACTCCCGACACACAATCATCATTTGAATAACTTATACCTCCGATAGAAGTTGCTCTCCGTCTACATTCAACCCCAGAAGATGGGTCACAGCACTGCGTTGCGATTGGCATATTGGGTACATGAGATGCTCCATTTTCACCATATGTTGAATCCGCATCTTGATCAGTAATGCAAACATACTCCGATGTTGTCACATCTAATCCTCCTCGTTTAATATATACCCCCCGCGATGGGAATGATATTGGTGACACCGGAGGTCGTGGGGATAATGGTGGGGATAATGGTGGCGGTGACGGTGGAGGGGCGCAGTCCACGCTGCCGATCGTGGCACACGAGCCGCCCACCATGCCACACATTCCGTAGGAAAAGGCGCTTCCTTGGACATATTCGTAGTACAAATCGCACTGGTTCGTTACGGAAGAATCATCAAGGAGGCAGGTGCTGGCTTTGCCTTCTGAGTTGAAATTCTCGAATCCATAAGTATACTCGTACGAAATAGAAAATGCAGTACTCCCGCCGGAGTAATAGCAAAGGAATTGGTGTCCATCATAGTCTTCGGGATTGGTGTAGCACTCGGTTTCAATTTGAGGGTAGTTTTTTCCTATCGCGTTTTGAAACGTTTCGTCTCCTTCAACCGTCGTTCCATTCAGAATAAACGAGAAATCCAGGCCCGGTACACCAGGAGTGCAATGCTTAGAGTTATCCAGGCTACTCACCGGAGTACTCGAACTGAAATCGTCGAAAATTATGTTTTTTTCTGTTCCACTTGACTCAACTGTACCTAAGTTACACCCTCTCACTTTTGATCCCGAAGTTCCACCACTTTGAGGCCAGGAATCGTAGTAGGGAGAGTTTTGCCCGCAATCGGTCAAATCTAATACTTGAGATCTTTGATCTACTTTACACTGCTTTGACTCCGAGTAAAGACAATTTTCTCGAAGATATTGAATCGTGAGCGCGCTTCTGCACCGCTGGGTGCAGCGGGTGAAGGGGGAAACGGACGCGCAGCCATGCGGCGCGAGGGAACGGCTTGCCAATTCGTCACAGTAGAAGGGGGTGAGAGGTGGTGGACTGGTCGGCGGCGCCGAGGGCGGCGGCGGCGAGGGAGGAGGTGATGGAGGTGGCGACGATGCATATATACATATTAATGTTAATAATATTACAAACACTTTCATATGCTACTTACTTAAGCACACTCAAAAAAAGACATGTGTATTAATGAAAACGACCCCTACTAAGAAATCTAGATGGCTGATGTGCTATTGGGAGAGAATCATCTCTCATTTTTCCCCTTCCACCACGTTTGGTGGTTATGCGATATGTACCTTGTTCCATGTGATCAGCTGTACTTCCCAAATCCCTGTATTTTTTTGATCGGATTTTGCGATACGCAAAGATGGATGCAAGTATTATAATACCCGACATGCCACCTGCGACCGATCCAATTGTTGCTTTTGTGCCAGATGTTGATATACGATCAGGCGGTGAGGGCGGTGGTGGAGATGGCGGCGGCGATGGTGGTGGTGGAGACGGTGGTGGTGGAGATGGAGTTGGTGGTAACGGTGGTGGTGGTAACGGTGGTGGTGGTGACGGTGGTGGCGGCGACGGTGGTGGCGGTGACGGTGGTGGTGGAGATGGAGGAGGAGGTGACGGAGGTGGTGGTGATGGTGGCGGTGGTGATGGTGGTGGTGGAGATGGGGGTGGTGATGGGGGTGGTGGTGATGGTGGAGGCGGTGACGGAGGTGGTGGTGATGGTGGTGGTGGTGATGGTGGTGGAGATGGTGGTGGAGATGGTGGTGGTGGTGATGGTGGTGGTGATGGAGGTGGTGGCGATGGTGGCGGTGGTGACGGTGGCTTAATGCATGTTTGACCAGATATATAATTTACATTTGATTCAAACGCTTCCGGGGGTGGCCATGTCTTGCATTCACAATCACCGTCCGTCTTGTGATGCGTAAAATACCCTGCAACCGATCCATGTTCATTTTCACATTGGATGGAACAATCAGATGCTGATGATGCAACAATGATTGATGATCCTGGAACGTCATATCCAACAATGCGTGTATCGTCGTCAAATTCATGACAAGGGGGGTACGGGGGTGGTGATGGTGGTGGTGGTGATGGTGGCGGTGATGGTGGTGGCGGTGATGGTGGCGGCGATGGTGGTGGTGGTGATGGTGGCGGTGGCGATGGTGGTGGTGGTAATGGTGGTGGACTTGGTCTGGTGTGGGTACACGTATGTGGTTCATCTGCTCGTAATGATTGGTATGAACCAATCAATGGGTTAAATTCAATTCCACTGTCACTATATGGCTTTAAACTTGAACCAAGGTGACTTTGGTAACTGGTAGGATTTGTTTTTTCAAACTGTGCGTTTTTTGTTTCGACAAGTACAGCCGCATAATACAGTGTTGCTTGTAATGAATATTCAACCGATATTTGTATCCCAAATGCACCATTTCCAAGATGGGATGCACGTACAACTAATGGCGTCTGATCTTCGTCTCCATTTGGATATGGTGGAAATGACGGCGGAAACGTGTCACTATCTTCAATAATTGTACCCACAACTGCAGTTATTGTGTTTCGTGATGGTTGAATACGAAGTTCAACAGTTACGTCAACGTAATTTGGATCGGCATCAATCATACCGCCAGTACCATCACTTTGTTTCAATGAGTTAATCGTTAAGCTATACTCTGCATTTGCAGAGACACACTCACTTTGTATCTCATCATTCGTAGAAGATAATCCGGATTTATATACCATGTATCGGTAAAATCCAACTTCGGTCCGAATTAGGGATATAACATCAAGTGCATCAATCTTTGGTTTTCCGATCGCATTGCCAACATAACCATCATCTGATGTAAACTTGTTTAAATCCGGATTTAACTGTTGTTTTAACCAGTCGCAATTTTGGCCATTTGGAGCATACGATTCCAACGGGTCGCTACCAATGCCGGTATTTTCAAAATTCTGACGCGATAGGATGAATGCTTGGAGAGCAGATGCATCCGATGACAATAATTTACAATCGGCATTTACGTCGCCCGCAACTCGATCTGCCTCATTTCCACAAGGGTCACATTCACTTAACCGTCGTGACGAATAAACAAGTGAACTCGATAGAGTATTGTATTGTGTATCTGTCAGTGTTGTACTCGCGCCAACTCGAATAACACCACTACCGGCAACGATTTGTGGGCCCACGGTGCTAGTTAAACAGGTTGGCGGCTCGGCTGCTCCTATGTCGCAATTTAACGTACGGACTGCCTGCATCGAAAGTATCTGGCCAGTTACAAATGTATCTCCATTTGAAATCGAAGTCACCCGAAGGGTTCCAAGAAATACTTCACCCAAATTCGAAGACGCAGTCGGTGCAGCTGCACCGGACAACTGCATTAGACGCTTATCTTCATTTGGTATATTTGTAGATACAGTAACCGGAAACTTTGGTGATGATGGATCAGTCCAAATGGCAGAAGATGGATCAATTATAGTTTCGTCACTCACATCAATGTACATTGAAATTGATCGCAAATAATGATCTGACCCTGGATTTGCATATATCTGAATGTCCACCGTTTGACCGTTTGAAATAGGTACAAACTGCAAACCAGTTTGTTGCCCCAAATCCACATCAAGTGCACCCGCTTTCAAGTTTGCTTGAATTGTATTTGAATCGGTAACTGCCGGTCTGCATATTAACGTCGAAGTAACAATGACATTTGCTACGCTATTTGCACGAAGCTGAAGCGTACCGCTACTATCCGTTGTTACTGCAAAGGTGGTATCCGATTCAAAACTCATCATTTCATCAATGTCAGGTATCCCAGACACCCCAGATGGCATGTTAAATATGAGCCCATCGACAAATGTCACTACCATTGCAGCCGGGTGAGATGAATCAACAATTCCACTTAGAGTAGACCCAGATAGACTTGGAATATTCCATGTAATAGAAGAAACACTGTTTGTAACTGAATTACTGACTGTCACCGTCGCAGATGCAGACGTCGAACTACCAAAATTTGCAGTAATGCTAGCAATTCCATCCGCAATACCAAGTACTCTGCGACCGGATACACTTGCAACGCCGGCATTATTACTTGAATAAGTCGCTTGTGTTGTAATATAATATACCGCATTGTCAGTTAGCACAACAATTAGTCTTGCATTTATCGAATGATAGTAGTTTGTACATTCGATTTTACCAATCGTAGAAGCGGCAACTCCACCGGATGGGTATTTGGTGAATTCCACATTACTTTGTGCATTATCGATTCCAACAACCGGAACAAACCCGGATCCAGTTATGCCATTGCCATCTATTGTTATCGTTGCTGAAATTTCAGCAGTGCTTCCCACACAATCGTTATTGACAATTTGTACGTCATTGTTTACATCAACACTAGCACATGAAGAAATCGGGGTATATGTAACACGAGTATCATCTGTCAACTCGCGGTACGTTAACTCACCGGTTGTTGTATCCATGAATGTAACTGTCAATATCATAGAAGATGATGTAGGAATGTTGATTGGAGATAGTCGTGCGTCATTTATTTCTGAAGTTAATCTTGATTGCACAATATCCAATGTCAATGATACTGGAATTGGCAAGTCAATGAATATTGGAATATATTGAGGTGTTATCATTGTGGTCCCGCACCAATTGTATGACACTTCAATTCCCTGATCAATGCACATCTGAACCGCATTTACTGCAACAGTAACCATGGGATATTCACCCGATTCGTCGATTTCGATAGAATCCACTTGTCGAATATATGTCAATGTCCCGAGTTCATCAAGAACTCCAGTGTCGGTACGATGCCCGTCATCCCACTCAACCGTTGTAAAGATGTATCCAAAATCCCCCTCGGAATTCATCTCGTTTTGATACGAAACCGTCGAATATACTTCCCCTGGGTATTCATATGATGGAGATAACTCGGGTGGTTGTGTACTTGAAATGAAAGAAACGTCAGTGACAATTCTAGCATTCACAGCAACTGCTCGTACACCTGCGTCACTCACGGTCATTGAGATTGAATTTGCAGCTCCTGTATATAGACGCAATGCGGTTGTTCCAGGTTGGATACCGCGCATAATATTTGTTGCATCAAGTCCAGATAACATTCGAATGACATTTGTATCGTCGGGAACAAACGACACTTGTGTCGTATAATCTACACCATCGACATCAACTCTTAGTTTTGCAGTTTGATATACAGAGACACAAGGTTCGGGCCCAGGCTCAAATGTAGCGCCATTAATATCAAGAAGTCGATTTAGTGTAGTGTCATCTGCAGTGATTGTAATTGTCTGAGGCGAATATACATCAAACAATACCGTTCGAGTCATTGTAATGGATTCACTTATAACTTGAACAATAACTCCAAAGTCATTCGCACTTGACGTCTGTGAATCTGTCATAACAATATTACAATTCGTAATACTGTCAATTATTGATGGATTAGCGCCACTTGAATATGAACAACTTGGCGATACACCAATCGATATTACATCATTGCCATTGTTATGCCTGTCGTCGCTATTAAATTGATAAACTGCAAGTTGGTATTCTGCTGTCGTCCCATATAAATGAGCACTGTTAAACAATTCACCAATTGGTGTAGTAATTGTCGGTGGGTATGAAAATATCCCGACAGGTACAATATCTTGAATTGTAATTTGACCAGTTGTTTGAAGACCTTCGCGAGTATCAAACATTTTACCAGTTGTTGATCGATGAATATCTCCACCACCATAATTAATGATTTCACTCGCATATGGATACATACCAGTATTAATGCCACCAATTGGTTGGCCCGATTTTGGACGTAATGTAACCTTTGCGAGATATATCACATCGCCAGTGACTTCATCCAACTGCCCTGCATTACAACCGGTACCGCATAGTAGACCTGCCGAGAATATTGTTACGCCAGATGCAGCGGGATCAACCAATGGTGCCTGAAACTTTCCTGACGATGAATAAGACACATAGTCCAGTTTGGTTGTGTCGTATCGCAACTCAATCCGCCATGCATTCACTGGAAACGTTAATGTAGATGTGTAGATGAACACGTCAAATGTTTCATCGCCATATATTGGTGATACTTGAAGTGTAGCAAACATCAAATCAGTTACTGGATCATATCCAGTTGGTGATGGTCTGTTGTTTTGCTCGCCATCTGACCGATACACTGAATTGTACCAAACTGGTGGTGTTACAAATTGAACTGCGTCATTGTCAATGACGGTACTTACAATACTACTATCAACAGTCAGTTCTGTTGTTACGTCAGCAACACCACCAAGTGGAAACCAATTTCCAGGGGGAGAAGTTGTCATGGAACAATACATTGTGTATTTATTCCCAGACCATCCAATTTGGGATGTACATGTACCACTACCAGTCAATCCGTTTGACGAATCGTCAATACGCATCGATACTGAAAATGGACCAAGTGTTTCCGGTGATCCATACTGATCTTTTGTTTGCACAGCCACTCGAATTCTTATTCTATCAACCCAAGCCATTTGTGTTCTTACAATAGTATCATGTCGAACCGGTGGGTGCTTGTTTGATGTCACTGTCATAGTCGCAAATGTTTTTGTTTGCATGCGCGCAATTACAGTTCCTCCAGCATTCGACACCGCATACTTACGATCCAATGACACACTTGCGTTTGCGCGCGGCGTTTTTTGTTCGTCAGTTTCCACAAATGTGGATTCCATCGGACTTGATGGATATAAGATGGAAGATCCACTGAATGGTGCATCAATTTGTGGTATGGTGTGTGCAAGCATGTTTGATGCACGGCATCGGTTTGGAATAATTGGGAGTAGGGGTGGTGGGGATGGTGGCGGAGGTGACGGTGGAGGTGACGGTGGTGGAGATGGTGGTGGTGGCGATGGTGGAGAACATGGGTCTGAACTAATCATAGTGTGATCAACCTGGGTATCGTAACCACAACCAGAAGCACATGCTGCATCTTTGGATTTCAATTCCGAAATTGTACATAAACGATATCCAAGTGTTGTACATACCAAACTTGTTGTATATAAGCTTGCATCTTGAGACCCGGTTACATCAAGACCAATCGGTGGCAAAAATTCACTTCCCCCAGAAGTAGCATCCGGGCAAACTGATATACCCAACGGCTGCACATTGTCTCTGCAGCATCGAATTGATCCAGCGTTGAACGATGCGGGTTCGCACCTTACTTTGTTCGGATTGCATCCATCAATCACCAATGTACCAGAAAGTAATGGACTTAATGGTGGCAATGGGGGTGGAGGTGATGGTGGCGGTGGTGATGGAGGCTTAAGGCACGATTGTCCAGATACATAATCCACATCAGTTTGTTGTTCAGTATAGCTATCTTTGCACCAACATGATTTATCAGACTTCTTGAAGGTAAAGAACAATGCCGGTTCAAGTTCACATCGATGCGCACACGATGAATAAGTAACTTCCGTAACCGGGTACCCCGGCAAATCCCCACCTGGAAGGTTTGTATCAAACCAAACTTGATGACATGGCGGCGGCGGCGATGGTGGTGGTGGCGGTGGCGGTGACGGACTTGTTGTTTGGAACAAGCACACAGATGATACCAGCATGTGTTGTTCAGCGACAGGAACCCCACTTACTGCAATAATTTCAACAACAGGATTTTCAACATTGTCGAAAATAATTCGTGGTGATGATGAAACATCGTTACGTGTTTCGGAAACCATTGTTTCCCCGATAAAAATACGTGTATAATCATACTGGTTTCGGGTAGGATTCTCATCGGCGCTTGAAAGATAGCTCAGTCCGTTCACATACCCATAAGTAATAGAACATGTCCAGGTAACTGTTCTACAGGAAGCAAGACGAAAGTACGTTGTATCCACGGCACATTCAGGTGGAGATGCAGTACAATCAGTCTGTTGATTGAGACAGTTTTCGGACGACGGCAATGCAGGCGGGGACGGTGGAGACGGTGGCCAGTAATTCGTGGAACAGATGTAGCTTGTAAATGCATATCCAGCACCATTATCATTAAATTGTAACCCGTCCGCATCTAAAAACTTACCCGATAGCCATGATCCTTCGATATAATCACCATTTGGTTCAATATATGGAGTCGCGCGCACAAACCATGGCGTACCGGGATTGGACACAGCAGACCAATGTGCTACCTTATCCGCACTGTCAGAGTTCATCGCACTTGTTGAACATGTACCACATCCATCCGCAATACCATACATACCAAATAGTACCCCGATATCGCCGGACGCGCTTGTAATATCCACAATCTTGTAAATATCAATCTCGTAAGCAGTTGCGATATTATCAAGTGGATTCGATGCAATATTAATACATCCGCAGTTTCCATCGCCTCTTGCTGCCCAGTTGAAGTAAGATTGATGACACGTTGGTCGGCTTATTATTTCATTATAACATTCCTGAACAGTTGGAACAAATCTATTCAACCAAGTTTGATCACTTGAAAATGACTCGGTTTGGTATAATTTTTGATTGTAGTAATATGGAACAATTGATTGTACAAATGGATTTGAACGTGGAACCCATATATCCATACCACTTGGGCAAGAATTTGGTTCGTCATACCTATTTGTCGAAATTCCATCTTGGATCCATATTGTATCCACCCCGATCAAACCGTCATATGTACAACGAACTTGGATTGATTTACCATTGACATTAATAAACTGAATACCGTCACTGCATTGATTTCCAATCACACACCAATCGGTGCACGTATTGTAAATTGGTTCACCTTCTACTTGAATTGTGAACCATTCAATGGAAAATGTATTTCGTACACTGCCGGTCCATGCTCCAAACGTCACATAATCCAAAGTGTTTACCGGTATAGTACCAGGAGTACTTGTTGCAATTGGTGGGCCATCTGGATGTGCCCATGATCCAGTAACATCGGTCCCGTCGTAGATAAATTCAAGTGTTTTGAATGTACCTTGATTTAAATAAGGATTGTCGTCAAAATCAACGAGTTTTGCCGTACCGACTGCATTTGTTTCAAGCTGACTTTGTGTAGCAGATCCACTGAAATAAGTACTGACACATGTTGTTATTATGTCATTATCTCCACGGCATACCTGCGAATTTCGGTTAGCATTGTTACTGTGTGTAATAAACCCAACCTGATCTGCACCTCGATCACGTGAGATGAAGAAAGACGCTCGAATAATTATGCTTTTTATTGATGAAAACCGACTTGACATTTGAGTGGCGACACGCACACCGCCAGTTGTTCCCGGTCCCGAATCCTGTACTAGTTTTATGTGCGAATCGGCAATCTTGGATTGTGACGGAGAGTTTAGCTGTGCCCGGGGGGTAAAACCATCGTCAGGCGAACATGAATAGTAAAAATCATCTTCTCTTCCGTTTCTAAAATCACATCCATAATATGCAATTCCATTACCAATTGAAAGTGGTGGAAGAGGAGGTGGAGTTGGAGGAGGAGACGTACATGTTCCCACCCCAAGAATGTCATTGTACAAATACGCGGTTGCTTGCAAGTGCTCGCCATCCGATAAAATCCGATTCCATACAACTAATTCGACGATTTCAAAGTCGGAAGCTTGCGTCGTAGCAAATAACCCATCATTTATCGTAAGTTCCGTTGCTGCTGTACCTCCGTCACTGGTTCTTCTGGATTCACAATTTGCGTATATTTCAACATTACTATTTGAGGCACATATTACTAGCCAATCTGTAACTGTCCCTGGCATACCAGTAGTGGAAGTTTTCCAATCTCCATACAACGCCAGACCACGTTTTCCAGAATAATGACCATGCAACCAATTATTTACCTTGCTATCAAATATACGCTCGTTACTTCCCCCAATGTACCTTGTCACTGAACATATTGTAAATGACGGCGGAATAATTGGTCCAAAGTTAACTTTGGTATTAGTTGTTCCACCAAGTGCAGTCACTTGATTGGTTGCACCATTCCCGTCCGCCGTGACAGTATATGCACCGGGGCTGGAAATTGTCGCATGAAAATCATTCCCGGATACATCTGGCCACATTCCAAACGATGGTGCAGATCGAATATAACACCACGCGTTTCCATTCAACGAATCATCACTGCAAAAATCGGTATATTTCGTACCTGTCATCTCCTTGTAATGATAGCACGAACCTGTACAAGATTGATCATTTGCATTGGAACATCCACTTATTGCATACGCATCGCATGTCTCATCGGCACGACATGTACTTTCACATGTTGTCTTGTCAGTGGTTCCAATAGTAACCAAGGTGTATGTGTCTGCTCTACAGCAATATTCACCCAACAGTTCAAAATTCATCGAAAGTATATCATTGTCAGGTGTGAGTGAAAATCCACCCATCTGATATCTTGCGTAAATATTCTTTCCTGGCAAGTTTCCGGTTAATGGAGGACGAGGAGGAACCGGTGGCGGAATTGGTGGTGGTGGTGGCGGGGACTTTTCATTATAAAAGACTTGAATTGTGAAATCACGAATCAGATAAGTATCGCCGGTTGACTCTGCCGAAATTGTCAATATCTGTTTGTCTTCTTTCGGCATAGGAAGTATGCCACGGGATTCATCAGCGTTAGAAACTGCTTCCTCAAAATTACCGTAATTCATATATCCCCATAGAACAGTGTCGGTATATACAAACCGTGAGTAAAACTCAACAAACTTGTCAAATACGTCGCTGTATTTTATAAGAGTACGATTATGTCGTTGAGACCTGAACCCGGGATTTGAGCGTAAATAATGACGAAACGCATAGTCGTTACCCGATGCTGGTCTTGTTAAAAACTGAGATGCCATGTTATTATTGGTTTCACTCAAACCCTGATTTTCAGTCTGAGCTACTGATATCATCAAACTTTGACCGGCATTGTTTACACTCGAAATAAACGTCGTTGCTCTTACAATGATTTCAGTAATCTCGGGAAAGTCTGGCAAAGTGTACGTAATGTATCCATTCGAATCTTGTGCGACAGCAAGATTCACATATCTCAAGTCCTTTTCGACATTTGTAACCAGATTCACACCGGGGCAATTATTAACATAATCACCAGTGTTAAAGTCGCATGTGAATTCAAAGATACCATTCCGTGGGGGCAGTGGAGGAAGGGGCGGTGGAGCCACTGCGGGGGGTGTTGGTGCATTTGTACACGATGGTACGATTGAATAGAATTCAGAAGCGCCTGGGGGGTCATATTGTCCCAAGTCTTCTCCATTTGGAAACGTACCATCCGGAATTAATAGGTCACCATTTGGTGCTGTCACTTGTACGTTTGTTACCCAAACATATCCAGTTGTACTTTGAACAGGAAATCCAAGAAACCAGTACATATGCGAAGGGTTAAACGAAACTGTTTTCGGCGCTGTAATACTTCTCCATTGGCTTGATGGAGTTGAAGCGGTTTGTCCTTGGAGTGTAGTAGAATCTGAGCTAGAAGTATCATACCATGTGGAGTGTGCAACCCACGCGTCTCCGTCAAAGTCATCGGAGAAATAAAAGTCTGCGCTAACTATGTACTCTCCGGCACCATAGTTTGTTAAATCAATACGAATGCGATAACTCTTCGTCTGCCCCGCAGTTGGTTCAATACGGAGTGAAAACGTTTGGCAAAATGGAGGTATTTTACAGTCTTCTATCGTGTCGGCCACTGTACATGCCACATTCACGTACTGACATACTTGGAAAGAGTCGGTAACCGCGGTCGGGCCACTTCCAGTTCTTTGATAAGACGCGTCACATGTCGGTTGATCAAGTGCATCCCCACCGGTGGACGTGCATTCGGGCACAAGCGAACGATACGTCAACATATCCTCGCACGTAACTGTACATGTAGACTGGCCAAGGACTTCGTGCAGCATGTAATCTACTGCAGCTTTCATTTCAGTTTCACTGAGTTCACGTGGCCATGTTATAATTTCAGAAGCTTCGAAATCAGATGGATGGGAACTCGCATAAACCCCATTATTTATTGTCAATGAAGTTGGAGAAGTACCACCATCTTCAGTTCTTCGTGGTTCACAATTTGCATATATTTCAGTTACTCCATTTGATCCGCACATAACTAACCACTCTGTATTTGATCCTGTAATACTACCAGAGTACGTTTTCCATGCGCCATAATATGCCTTGCCGAGATTTCCGTTATGGTGTCCATGTAACCAATTCACACCAGTACCAGCACCATCAAGTATACGTTTGTTACTGCCCCCAGTGTACCTTGTCAGAGAACAAATTGTAAAATCGGTGTCAATGACAGGTCCAAAATCAACGGTCGTAGTTGTTGTACCACGTAACACTGTCATCGGAAGCCATGCTCCATTTTCACCTGGGGTAAGTGTTAATGTATCAACGACGGAAGCATTTGAGCCGCCAATCATGGCGGTATTTCCGTTGCCAGTCGCATCGGCCCACATGTATTGCTTTGCATACGTACTACCAGTATTTCCAACTGGAGCGGAGGCAAATGGACAAGTACGTGTATCGTAACGAGAACATGTAATTCCACTGTCTCTCCAATAGAAGAATCCACACTGAGGTTCACTTGCACATATTTCTGCACATCCTTCAAGCGTAAGACCGATATATTCAGCATCCCCGGCATAATAACCATTACTGCAGTACCCGTCCGTGTGTAGCAACTTCCATGTTGGAGAATCCAAATTCATTGTCCCTTGCTTATACCAAGCATTTGCTCCGGTCGGCAAATTGGCAGGATAGTCAAGTTCGTAAGAATTTGTAGAACAGTAGTATCTAGATTCGGGATATCCAGCCGTTCTGTCATTGAAGTAGTATCCATCTGCATCAAACTCGGAGACTGATGTGGAAATATGCAACCAATCACCGGCAGTGTAATCGCCGTTTGGTTCGTTGTGTGGAACCGCTCGCATAAACCATGGCGTTCTAATCGGTGACACTGCCTTCCAATGTGCCGCCTGTGCCGCATTGTCAGAATTCATTGCATTGGAACTACATCCACCACACCCAGTTGCAATACCATAGATACCAACAGTCTTCGGGCGGAACGATAAGCTTGTTTCAAGTGTTTGTACAAAGGAGTTTGATCGAGGGACCCATATATTCATTCCTTCGGGACACGAATTTGGATGAAGATTATTTTTTGTTGTCAATCCAGTCGTATCCATCACATCAATTCCCCTAGAATTGGCATCAAAAATGCAATACACGTATTTACGAACGCCAAGAACCATAATATAATGGTAGTCATTTGTACATAGACCTTCCAATTTGCACCATTGGTCGCATGTATTGTATTCGTCAGTTAGCAAGTTAACTACTACGTTTTGAATGCCCCATGATTCGTCGGATGCCGCACTACTTAGTGTGGTCGAAAATACTAGCGCTGCAGTGTCACTTGTATGTGTGAATTGAACTCGAATTCCAGCGTCGTATATTTCTGCCCTACTACCGCTTCCGCACAATTCAGTACCGGAGCCATCATACGTTTTTCGCCACACTTCAACGCCATCAACCGTCAAAATCGCATCTTCATTATCCCATGAGTCAATCTTCATAAAGTCAAATTGAATCAATAACTCAACATGATGTGGCATGGAAGTATATGTCCTTGATAATGTATCACCGACGCCGAGGACGTTGTATCCACCAAGAATCACGTACGGACCACATTTTGTTACTTCATCTGTACCTGTCCATAAGGTTTCGTCAGGAGGGAAGATGGAGACATATTGTCCTTTCCACCCCCCTGGGGTGAGGGGAAGGGGTGGGGGAGGTGGGGGTGATGGGGGTGG
>Ga0209630_10001734_pt1 | contig 22638 bp, 37 predicted proteins | sample COG_01_FD_184745 | JGI IMG/M metagenome (GOLD analysis project Ga0209630, IMG submission 184745) | Pelagic Microbial community sample from North Sea - COGITO 998_met_01 (SPAdes) (version 2) | ecosystem: Environmental > Aquatic > Marine > Neritic zone/Coastal water | place: Helgoland, sampling... | reverse complement strand
TCTACTTGGTAAAAAACTTCATAAATTTCTGATTCAGAAAGTTGGACATCACTTTTTACTGTATAGTTTCTTATGTCCAATGTTTGTTCGGTTACGATATATTCATATCCTGTTTTATTTGTCATTTATTCCTCCTCATCAAATATCTCAACTTCAAGATTCTCTCCAAAGTTTTGATATATTTTTCTTATTTCGTATAATGCTTCTGCTTCATCATCAGCATGAACAGTTACATCTCTTGATATACTTGCATAAAATATCTTTTTCATTACTCATCCTCCATTGGTGTTGACCACATATCAATTGAGTATTCAGCACCTATATCCCCTAACAATAACGAAGTCTGTGTTACTGCCTCATCTTTACTTATGTTTGTGTCAAAGTAAATAGTTACACTTAATTCATTTGAATTTTGTTTAGGGTCGGTTGATTTGTATTCGTATACTTCCATTGTTATTCCTCCGTTTGTTGATTTTTTTGTTATGAGTGTCAACTGTCCCATCAACACTCACAACATATTCGTGGCTACGTACATGTAGCTCGTAACACACACTTCATTAGGAACCTTTGGTTGCCTTGCATAATTTCAAATGCAATCCCCATACTTCGTATGTATTACAAGCTACCTACAGACTTTGCTTTTCATCAACACTTTCGTGTATCTTCTCGTCCTACATAGATAGCTTGTAACACACCCCGAAACTTATCCAATAGGTTCCTTTTACTGTTTCCTTAGGAAACGACCACAAACTAATCTCCATTCAATAACTATCCTGCTCATAGTTTGTGTTTCGGTCAATGTGCTACAAGCTATCTACATTGTGAATACAGGGTAACTGTATTTAATTTGTAGATAACTTTACTACAACTGTAAGTGGTACAGAATGGAATTAATCTTTTTATCTGTACTTTTTATCTAGCTAACATTTCTGCACTAGACTTCCAACCACCTTACAGTTGATAGCTTGTTGTATTTCGCTACTAGGTTTATTTAGTAGCTTGAAGCCAACAAGTAAAATCGTGGTGTCTACTAAAAGGAACAGGACTATGAAAACCTGTAAAAACAAAACACCTTAAAACCTTATTAGCTTCAAGCTACCACCCCGTTTGCATGTGGTCGTCAGAGATTTGCATATTATTTCAATGCCACGCATTTAAGTCGTGCAATCACACCCAAACAGAGTAGTAACAATTAATATAGGAAATACTATCTTACGATAGCTTGTAACACACAAGGTCGGGCTGTCATAAATCCCTTTTATATTTATTTACTTATGTATTACAAGCTATCAACTCATCCAATGAGTTTCTTTATGATAGCTTGAAGCTAACTAGCTTACTTACTCCACACCTGCTAAAAACGTGGCTTACCTGTGCACAGTCCGTTTATTTCTAAACGACAAATAGGCGATGTCCGTACTTAAACTAAGACGATTCAGCCGTTAACTTCAAGCTACCCCCACTTGCATGGGAATAGCACTATCCCCACTTGCGTAGGAATAGAAACCAATACTATCTCTGTGAGATTCCTAGAGGTTACCGTGTTATCCTCTAGCACTTCTGAAGTTTCTACGCCTTTGTGAGTGTAGGTTGTGCTATTTACACTCTGACTTTGTTACATCATTAATACCAAGATAGTCTTAATAGATTTATCTGTCAAGTTTATCAATACACTTTTTTTTAAAGAAACAAATTGAAATACTTATAATAATATTTGATAATGGTATAATTAAGATAGATGAGAGTACAAACTAACACAAATACTGTCGAAGATGTGTCGTTTTTATTCGACCAATATGAAGTGGTTGTTAAGTTCAATCCTTTATTACTCGAATATGACGCTGAAATCTTTAAGATTTCGGGCAGAGGAAAGTGGCTTGTTACCAAAACAGGTGGTAAGACACAATCACAAGCCTCAATGCATGCTAGACAACTCATACTTGGCAAAGATACTGCTGAACTAATAGACGATTTACAGTACTAAGTAAATAATTAGTTATAAGGTTGACTTTTGCTTGGGATTCCTTTACCCTTTTTTACAACCAATTAAGTTAAGGAGTTTAATATGATTACAGAATGTATAATTTTTTTAGCAAGTGTTATACCTATGGGTATGGATGAATCTAAAATTATTGAACAACATTTAAATTGTAACGACCATGTGCCTCAATCTATGCAGGTATATGCAGACCTTTATGTCGAACACTTCGACAAAAATAATATTGATACTGCTATTCGTATTGGTTGGTGTGAGTCAAGAGGTAAATCAAATGCTCACAGAACTGACAACAAAGACACAGGTGTCATGCAGTTCGTACCATGGACATGGGATTGGGTTGCAGAAACCTATGACTTACCAATGTGGGATGAGTGGGTAATACTCCGTTGGGGTAAACCATACGAGTTCAATGGTAAAACATATAAACACAATATTGGATTTGAACAAACGAGAGTTCAATATACGCCTTATTACAATATACTATTTGCCTCAATACTAGCCGAAGACATTTATGGAAGGACGCAATGGAGAGATTGGTCATCAAGTCAATGGTGTTGGGAAGATTCAGATAGTTGGGAAAGGAAATGGAAAAGTGAAAGATAAGTTCAAAGAGCTTTATGATAGATTAATATTTATGCTTGAACTCAGAGAATGGGAAAAAGCAAAACGTAAAGAAGATTCTTTTTTAGACGATATGATAAAAGAACAAACAGAAATTGACAGAATACTTGGAACAAAGTATGCTGACGACTTAACCAAGAAAAATAAAGAGGAGGAATAATCAATGGAAGTTAATGACATTGACGTCGATTTATGGATTAGTTGTGGGGAATGCCTACAAGAAGTTGAGGAAAATGGCTATGAGAATAGTCCTTTAGAGTATTCACATCAACAAGTTGGTGTTGAATTAGAAACTAACTCACTTGTAGTTAACTGCGTTCGACATGACACAATCATAAAACTGTTTAGATTACACGATTCAGAACTAGACATTATACCTAAAGGGTGTAATTGTTGTGAGTAGTTTATATCAAACAGGAACAAAAACATATTCAAGTCGTAAAAGCAAGACCTATGATAAAGGTCGTGTCTGTAAGCATAAAAAATGCGACAAGACTTTAAGTATGTACAACAAGAAAGATTGGTGCTACAACCATGCCCCTATCACTTATGGTAGAAACAGAGGTTGGATAGACCCAAATAAAAAGAAAGGCAATTACGTGAAAGGAAGTGATAGCAAATGAGTAAATACATTTACAACAAATCATTACTTGCTTTAGAAAAGCTAGACAAAAGAAACACATTCTATAAAAAGAAAATGTATAAAGTGTGGCATAAAATTTATGTATGGTCTTTTACAAAAGCAAATGGTTATAGTCCCTACTCAGTAGAGGCTATAGACGAACACGACAGATATACAGATAACCAAGAATATAACGCTCGTATGAGCGTGGATGGAGGAAACTATGCCTAATTGGGTAGAGAACAAGATAACTATTGAAGCTGACGCACATGTGTTAGATGAAATACAAAACAAAGTTAGAACAACTATTACTGATGATGACGGAAATGAGCAAGAGAGACATCTTATTGCTTCAACTTTAATTCCAATGCCCGAAGAAATTCGTATGTTGGACGGCACAGAAACAAATATAAGACGTTTTAAAGACTTGGACGGAAACTTAGTAAAGATAGACCAAATGAGAGCAATGCAATTCTATAACATGAATGATGAGGAATTACTTGGAGAGGGTTACACAATGGAAACACTTACAGGTAAGGAACTTGATGAGCTAGATGAGAAGTATGGTGCTCACGATTGGTACAATTGGAACGTAAATAACTACGGCACAAAGTGGGGAGATTGTGAAACTCGTATGATTAATAGAGATAAAGAATCTTTAGAATATACGTTTGATACTGCATGGGCACCTGCTTATCCTATGATTGAAAAAATTTCTAAGGAATATGATGTAAAGAAAATTTTTTATAAATTCTTTAGTATGGAAAATGGAGATAAGGGTAGTGCTACTTTCAATGAAGACGGCAGAATAATAAAACAAGAGTGGGAAGAATTAGATGAATCATACTTTAGATTCGCTGATGATGTCGAAGTACCTGAAAGCACAAGTGCACAATCTAAAGATAAAGCACAGGAGATATTTGGGTAATACAACCTAACTTTACATATTGAATTATAATTTGAATATGAGCATGTACCCAAGCGACCCAAATAGTTGGGACGAAAACAAATTAGAAACTTGTCCAATTTGTAGTGCACCAAAAAACATGGAATGCCACCCCTCTTGTCCACAAGTTGATATGGACGAGGAAGTGGAAATGGACTTCGGTGTATTTATTACAAACGCTTTGATGAGTGCGACAGAGGATTACTTTGAAACATTAGCAAAGAAAGAACAAGAACATATTCTTACTGAAAGAACTAAACAGTTCAAATCAGATTGGATTGAAGTTGGAGAATTTGCTAAAGCACTCTTAGACGCAGAAATATTAACTGAGGCAAAACAAGTAGTTAGGTTTATAACTCACACATACGAATTTACTGCACAGTACTTAGTATGGTTAGAACTTGATAAGCCAAAAGTTGATGACGAATATTTTGAATTGTTTAAAATGGAGGCTTTTAACAGGAGGAAATAATGGTTAACAAACCAAAGAAACAAGGCACAACATTTGAAACACTACAAGTTAACCTTATCAATAAATATAATATCCACCACAAAGCTAGACGTTTAGCTGAGGGTGGTAATAAAGATGAGGGAGATGTCGAGTTTTTCAGAGTTGATTACATGTTACCCAATGAACGTTGGGTCATGGAAGCAAAAAACAGACAAGCACTTAACTTACACCAAACAGTTGCAAAAGCAAAAAGAAAAGCAGGTAAGTACCCTGTTGTAGTTGCTTGGAAAAAGTTAAAGAAACAAAAGGGACAACAAAGACGTTCTGCTGACGGAGAGCCTGTCGTATATTGCATGGACGAAAAAACTTTTTTCTCTTTATTAGAGGGTCGTAGGTACTATGATGTTTGATAAAGATATGGAGGAAAGATTGAACTCTCTTAAAAAAGAACTTGTAAGAGAACAAAATCAAACTAATCGTGTTGAGGGTAGAGCCTCACAAGATAGAGCAAAGAAACTACTTAAAGTTCCCGACAACGAATTAACTAAATCAAGTGATGAGGAGTATTGGAATAGTCCTGTCAGATTTGAAGTGAAGTCGGGTAAGCAAGTAGCTGACATTGTTAAAAAGTTTGAACATGCAGAATCACAAAGTTATGATTTTGCAATATCTAAAGGGATTGACGATAAACCTTTTAGTATGATAGCTATGCCTCACGGAAGTGGGGACGGCTTATTTTTATGTAGATTGTCGACATTAAATGAGATAGTTGATAAACTACAAGAAATGTGGAAAACCAACACAGAGGAGAAAGAAAATGGCGTGGATTAAATCCGAACAAGCATTAGGGCAACACCCTAAATTAAAACTATTAGCTAACGAACTCAAAATCTCAATACCACAAGCAGTAGGACACCTACATTTGCTATGGTGGTGGGCAGTAGATTACGCAGAGAATGGCGACATAACTAGGTATAAAGAATTTGTACCTTTTTCAGCACAATGGGAGGGAGAGCCTATTGACTTTACCAATGCTTTAATTAAGCATGGTTGGATTGACGACATTGAGGGTAAACTATATATTCACGATTGGGTTGAATACACAGGTGCTCTTATAGAAATTAGACAAAAAGACGCTGAGAGAAAAAGACAATCTAGGCAGAGAGCTAATGCAAAAAACTCTGCTAATAGATTTGCTAAGAGTAATGATGACACAAGAGAGTGGACAAGTGAGGCTGAGATAGAGCCAAGTCCTACAAAACCTATTGAATACGAGGTAATTAACCTTAATAAATTTGATAAGAATGTGTCCACAGGACGTCCCGAAGACGTCCATAGCCCGTCCGACGTAGACAAGACAAGAGAAGACAAGACAAGACAAGACAATACTATTAGCAACGAAGTTGCAGAATCAGATAAGGGAGCACCAAGTACAAGTGATTTAGTGTTATCAGAATTTGAAGTAATTGTTGAGGACATGGGACAAAGGCATAAGGATATATTTAAAACTATCTGTATTGCTTTAGGTTATGATATGAAACAACTTACCTCAATGGCTAGAGGTCAGTTAAACAAAGCAGTAAAAGAACTTAATGATATTGATATTGACTTAAATGATATCCCAATTAGAGCAAAAAACCATTTGCTTAACTTTGGATTCAAAGCAACTCCGACATCATTAGCTAAACATTGGGCTTCATTAGAAAAAGTGTCGCCTAGATTATCGCCTAAAGAGTTAAGTACTTTGCAGGAAAAAATGAGGTCTGCAAGTGAACTTGACAGTTGGGCAAAAGACAATTAATATTTGGTAATAACCAATTAGAAAAAGGAGGAGTAGTGGAACAACTACACGAATTATCAAGACCATTTCCAAAAGAGTTTATACACTCTGCACCTAAGGGGAAGTTTGGAGATTACATACAACACTCTGTTATAAGACAACGATTACTTAGTGTACTCGGTGCTTATTCACAAGAGGTAAAAGAAATTATACGAGAAGACGTCAAAGACAAAGACGGCAACTACAAATCAATCATTACGGGTTGTGTACTTGCTTTAACTGTTGAGATTGACGGCAATATTGTAACTGTTGAGGAAGTAGGCGATGTCGAAAATCCATTTAATTGGAAAACGGATGGTGCAAGACTTAAAGACGCAGTAAGCGACGCTATTAAGAGATGTGCTATGGCTATTGGTGTAGGATTACACTTATGGGCACAGTTTGAGGGTAAGTCGGAGTATTTCTTAGATAAACAACTAGGAAAAGGCTTACAACAAGCCGATGACGTCGAATAAAATATGCTGGTACGATATTAATGGCTCGAAATGTCAATGTCCAAAATGCTTTGGTTGTCGTAGAAAAAAATCTATGTTACAACACGAGGCACAAGAAATGGCGATAAAGATGAATAGTAAACCTAATCGCCGTATTGCTAGAGTCAAAGCGTATGATTGTCCATGGTGTGATAGCCACCATGTTGGACATGACAATAAGTTAGTACCTCTATGGAAACAAAATAGGAGATGAAGTGCAGAGTAAACAACTAGAGGATTTGGTCAGCAAGGTTAATCAAGTCCTCGTTGACTCAATTAATAAAGATTTAGAACAATATGAATCAGAAAAAGAACTTTGGAATACAGAAGTTCAAAGCAAAATAGCTGACAGGATAGCTAATAAAGTTACTACGTTAATTAACAGTACTAAATTTTTAGTTGACTCAGAGAAGAAAGACGATAATGAAATACAGTAGATTTCAGATGTTGTTGGTAAAATTAGACCATAGGTTTAGGACGGGTAGGTTTCGCCTAGGTTTTTTGCCTCCTTTCTTCCTAGGAATTTTCTATCCGTCCGTTTTTAGAAAATTGTGGAGGAGATGATGAGGAGAACTAGAATAATTAAAGAAGACAGACTGTGGGATATTTTCCAAATGTTTGTTGATACAAAACACGGAATCCTAATAAGTAACTTTGAAAAATCTATTGGTGCTAAGAGTGGCTATATTCGTAGTGTGAAGTCGAAAAAGAGGATACCTAAGTACAAAACTTACAAAGCAATAAGTGATAATCTAAGAGAACTTCAAAGACTCTCTCCTAATAAATATAAAAACTTTATTAGTCCTAATGACTTAGACATGATATTAGACCCACTCTATATCAAGGAAGCTATCATAAAAAGAAATTGCAGTATCGTTGATTTAGCACAAGCGATGTCTAAAAAAGACCATACAGTTGGAGAAAGTTTGCGTTATTGGAAAGATAGAGATTACGAAAATATGACTTTATCTACTATTAAAAAGTTTGAACAGGCTTTCCGTGAATATGACAAAATGGTTGAGAACAAACAACAACAAGAATTTGAAAACTTTTATAAACCTAAGTGGGATTTTGAGGGAGAAAGATTAGAGTTTTTAAGAACAGGTATCTTACCTAATGTTAAATAAAACTAGGGCGTGAATGGATAGACTTAAACATGTATGGTGTACATTGTATTAGGTAACGAGGGTTCGATTCCCTCCACGTCCACATGATTGAGAAAATTAGAATAGCTATGACTAGAAAAGTATATAGATACTTGGACGGCGTTGTTAAGATTATTAATATATGGAGTTTAGAGGGCGACTTTGTTAGTTACTTTGAAAGGAAATTGAATGATTAAATTATTTGTATATGGAACATTGAGAAAAGGAGATAGCCGTTCATTTTTCTTATCTGATGTCGAACAAGCAAAATTTCTTCGAGATATTAAGACCAAACCACAATACACCTTAGTTAATGTTGGTATGTTCCCTGCTCTCATTAAAGAGGGAAACACCTCTGTTGTCGGAGAACTTTGGGAAATAGATGAAAGAACTAAGAAAGCTCTTGATTTAATTGAGGGTGTACCTCTGCTTTATATGGACGAGGAAATATATTTAGAGGACGACACCTCTGCAATAGCTTATGTCTTTGAATATAATCGTGGTTATCCCGAAATAGAGAGTGGAGATTGGTTTAACAGATAAATCTAAACTAACACTTTAGCTCCAGCCGTGTCAACATTAAACCCTATAAACATTGACTCGACGTTCCGTCGTCTCCTCTTCCCTGAGAATCGCTTCGAGCATTTGAACATATCTAAATAGATTTATTAAGGGAGATAACTTAGTCTCGAAGAATTCTGTACATTCGACATCACTTTACTGAAAAAACACTATATATAGTAGGTTGATGTTAAATCTGATGCTCAAACTCATTTTGAATACACTTCTCCCCCGTCTTGCCCTTAATAGATTTATCTATATCTTAATACATTGTGGAAACACAGCTATGGCAGGTTCGGAGCGAGTTTCGACATCATATTACTGAAAAATAACCCTAAAGATATAACCTCATTTTCATCGAGAGTCTTGGGTAAATATCTTGAATCTCTTTTATGACTGAAATACCCTAAAATAATAGTATAAAATTTTAACATTAAGTGAAGCCAGAGAGCATGAAGGGGTGCCTGATGGCGAAAAATCGGTGAAACTTGAAATCCAGTTTGGACACACCTCTCCCCCGTCGTGCTACCCATATGCCTGACAAACATATTAGTAGGGTATGGCGTTCCCATTACAGTGGGTCTAAACCGAATTGTAGATTCGGATATCCTTTATTCTCCCTCTACAATATTTGGTCTTCTCCTTAGCACCCGTGGGGGGAATCGAACCCCCCAATGCTACCGACTAGCTACGGGTTGCTGATTGGACTATTCGTCCATGTCCCTAAGGTCAGGGAAATACTTTCGTACATCCTTGTTAGGGTTTGGACCGTCAGACCTTAACCATGCTATAAGGTATATAACAATGATAGGCATGACAACGCCAATCAAAAACAGGCTTAACAATTAAGCCTCCTTTCTGGCTTGTTCTAAGCCATTGATTAGTGAAGGTATTACTTCACTTCTGGAAACGAATCCAGAGCGAACACCAAACTTATTAGTGTTCATTAATCTATGGGCTAGTGTGTGATACTCAGTAGAGTTAGCACAGATAAACATATGTAATTGTTTACCTAGTCCATTAGATATAGCATCAAACATACTAGTTTTATCTAGTCTGCTAAGCACAACAACAAAGTCGTAAGTAGCTTGGATATATTCCAGTCTACTCATGAGACCATCTTCATTCATGTTAGAACGAAAGAATCTGTGCTCAATAGTGTATGGGTTCTGAAAACTCAGAGCCGAATACCTATCTCGTCTGTCATCATACTTGGTTGCAGCTACAGCAAGTAAATGGTTGGTAGCATCGTTACGATGTGGCAAATTACGTTTTGCCCATTCGTTTTCTCCTCTACCAGCAATCCAATTGAACCAATCACTTTGATTAGCCCAAAGGTTTTGATATAGCTTAAGCAACAACCATGTTTGAGTCGTTGTGAAATATGACTTGGGTACATGTACATGCATTCCTGCAGTACTTGCGTTCCAAGCATAGAACCCTTTGTTTTGAGTTGCATCCCAATTTAATTGGTGATGTGCAACCAATGTCAAAGGTTGAGTAACGAACTCAACACCATGGTTCAGCGAACCATCAGATTTTGCAATTACTAATTGCTTGATAACATTATCACGGTCATGTAATAGACACGGCAAGTAACGATGAAAGTCATAAAGACAATCTTCAGTTGCTTCGTGTCTGTCAATCCCATGCTCATTATCTCTGAGATGTTCTACTTCCAACTCTACTCCCATAGGAATAAAGCCGTCAGTTGCTGATACAATAGAAGGTAGGTAGTCTACAGTTTTGCCTCCATCGATAGCTTCGAAATAAATTTCTTCACTGTCGAATTGTTTGGCATGTATATACCTAACTTCTGGTTTATGCGAGTAGTTTGTTACAGTAGCGTCTAAGTTACTGAAACAGTTGCTAATACACATAGTTCTCCTTTTATTTAGTATGTACTACAGTAACGTCGTAGTACTTAACGGGTACTAGTACCTGTCTCCCCCCACAATTAAGTAGAGGGAGGTAAGCTACTAGTTAGCTTGATTCTGATTCATTATCCAACCAGTTACTCTGTTGTTGGGGAGTCAGAGGTGTTGGTCTGAGACCAAATATCCATCTCAAAGGATGTAGGTACCAAGCCTCACCAGACGTATCCGTTACTCTGCTGAACTTTTCCCACTCGCTTCTAATGGAAGGTGGTTGAGAAGTGCCACGTATGAAGACATTATTAGTTGAGTCAATTACTTCGTCGAAATCTTCGTCATAATTTTCCTCATCCATGATATCACCATAATCTCTGGCATTATCTTGGAAATAGTCTTCATACTCTTCAATGCACGCATCAGCAATATCCATTGCTTGACTTGTGTCATTACTTTGCATAGCTTGCAACCACTCACCATACTTGTCACAATATTCGAGAATGTCATATAACTGAACACTCTCCCTGTGTCGGTAGGTTCTTCTTTGTGACACAATCCAACGTTCGTCCCATTCTGCCTCAAATGTAATATGTATGTTGACTACATCAGATGTAGCAAATATCATATTTTTAAGTTTTCCTATAGTATCCTTCAATGTTTCATGAAGGAACTTAGGTATTGCTTTACTCATATTTCTCCTTTTAGTATTGATAATCTGCCTGCCCCGTAGGGCAGGACTTGATTACCTGTTATTACTTGTTAGCTTTTTTCTTAGACTTAGTAGACTTGTTAGTCTTTTTAGTCTTAGATTTTTTGCTATTCTTATAGACGCCTTCCTTGTTATCAAACAATTTAGGTTGGTCTATAACCTCAGCACTTGGAATCTGTATTAACATTTCCTCGTGCATCAGCATGTCTATGTCTCTATCGTCCATGTTAAGGTTTTCATAACACCAGTCCAAAACTGGAGCTATTGATTCACAGTCTATTTCACAATATCTACTGTAAACACCTTCCACCTTGTTACCACATTCGGTACAAACTAGACCATCCCAAGTCAACTTGACTCGGAATGATGTCGTCAACTCTTCCAAGCTGACAACACCAAGCTCTTGAAACTCTCTCCAAACATCTGGATACCATGTCATCCAGTCATTGATTGAGTTATCATTGGTCATGTCGAAGTCATCATCTATGTTGATAATATCGCAATTATCAGACACTAGAGATGAACCAACTTTGGTAAGTCCTCCTTGGTTATGATTGATTCCTAACCACTTACGTGATTTGTAACTATCATTGGAGAACCATATACCCTTGTCCCAAGTACCGTGATAATCACCGATAATGTAAGTATCGTACTTAGTTGGAGCTGATGTCATGAACACCAACTTATTTCCGTAACCCTGGTTAATCATACCGTCAACCATGTCACAGAAGTAAGGGTCATCAAGTTTTGATACAGGGATATGCTTCATAAAGTATTCTATGAAGAACCTTGTATCAGACAAGTCAGACTTGACAGGTGGTATAAATGCCTCAGGCAAAATACCATTGTGTGCCATGACTGTATTCTTGTTAACTTGAAATGGGTGGTTGTTTTCAAGGCATATAGAACCATGAGTTGCTATTCTCATATGAACTAATATGTCTCTATTACCATACTTTTCTTGAACTTCAAGAACTCTAGCTATGAATACTTTCGCATCCATAGACTTTTCTGTGACAATTTGACCATTGTCAAAGTATGCTATCCCACCACCATCAGAGTTGCGTGACCACATCTCATCAAGTTGGGCTTCGGTTACTTGTGCTCCTGCTGGAACACTAGCTATAATACACAATTGTGTACCTCCTTATTTACTGTACGAATTTTTTGGGTATCGTACTATTAACCCAGTATCTACTATTAGATACCACAGAGCCCACCATATTTCAGATGGGCTCAAGCTATCTAGTTAGCTATAGTTAACAACAGTTTGTAAGTCAGAATGGTCTGACGTATCTACAATCTGTGTTTGTATTCTATTCAGATGACCTGTTCTGTTTAGATAACGTGTCAATTCTGGATACTTGTTGTCAAGTCCAGACATTACATACCATCTAAGGAACATGTCTTCATCTAGCATTTTGCTTACTAACTGAAACTCATCAATAGTGAGCGAGTCTAAGATATTTAAAGCAATACCATTGCCCGACACACTTGATTGATAGTTGTAAGTTACAGCATCAGAATAAAGTAATAGAGCTTCCATAAACTGAAAGTTTTTAATAAGTCTATCCTTCATTGTATTTGAAGAAAAGGCTCTTACTTCTAGTCTGCCTGGATTCTCTATGTTAATCCAACAACTCCTTTGTGGACTACTTCTATACCTGTTTAGGTATCTAGCAGTTGCACAAGCTACTCTTTGTTGATTAGTGAACTCATCTTGTGGATGAGCCTCACAACAAGGATTAGTTTCTGTATGGAATGTTGGTTCACTAAGATACATCCATTTTGCATACTCAACATCTACTCTTTGGTAGATGTCACCTAGCAAATTATGGTAATCACCTTCTGGCGTATGTTCAAAGTTAAACATAGCCATATTGTGAAATGCTATAAAGAACCAGTACTGTCCACTGCTTAGCACTGACTTAGGTATATTCAAATGAATACCACAACGTTTAGCGTGATATCCTCTGAAGTTTTCCTGCAGTGTAGCAAAGAACTCTTCTGGCAATCCTTTCAAGAACTCCCATGACATAGGTTGGAACTTGAATTCCATACCATGTCTACCAGTTGAGGTGTCGTATGTACCGACAGCTAACTGATTGTTGATAGTTCTCAATCTCTCATTTCCATAAGGAAAGTCCTTATGTAGAGGATTAAGGAAAGTAGATATACCTTTGCTTAGGTTATGTTCTGTTTTCCTATACTGCACTTCAAGCTCCATTCCTAACGGCATACCTTGTTTGGCATACTGTTTAGATTCATGTGCTCTGTTACGTTGTATATGATTACCATAACGGTCACTTGGCATGGCTACTACTTCACCATTTGTATTGGTTGTCCAATAACTCCAGTTAAGTTCATAACTGTAATCTTCATGCCTTACATTAGGCATAAATGGTAAGGTACCAACTTTGTCAGATATGAAATCAATCAAGTCGAATCTGTTTAGATTTCTTCTATCTTGAGTTCTGATATCGTCAATGTCAAAGTCCACTACATCTACATCACTACCGACATATCTAAATCTGCCTGTAGCTAAGTCGTAGAAGTCATGAAAGTATACTGTACATAGTACACATACTTTATGTGGTCTGACATTACCGTATCCATGACTCTGTTCAACAGTGAACATTTCAGTATTAGGATTGCATACGCTTCTACAGGTAGGACATTGCCTTCTTGTACGAGATTCCTCTCTTATGCTTACACCAGCCGTCAACTTGTTCTTATGTTGCTCGATACGATAGTGAGTAGCCACTGAGCCATAACGATTCTCTTCCCCGTCATAAGATAGAAACAACCAGTGTTTCATATCAGGACGTGAAGGGACAAACTCAAAGAATCTTACTCTAAGAGTTCCGTCTGCATGCTCGACTTCCCACTTTGTATTATTGATAACTTCTTCGGCTATTTGAGATAACTTGTCACGATAACTTATACCATTTACGTACTCGTTATTTATGCCAATAGAGCTATGTAAACTAGAGAATTGCTTCTCTGTAATTATACTTTTTACTCTATCTCTGAACATTTGATACTGTGTTTCTTCAGTTAGTCCTTGGAATTCCCAAGTATCCATGCCGTCATTTGGAAACAACCATCCGATTGAATCCTCATGCTCGTCAAAGTTAACTGAATTAAAAGCATCAATGAAATGCCGAACCATTTCCCCGAAGGGAAGGTTTGTTACTTTCAATAGTTCTCCTTTTATTGGTTATACGGATTGAGGTTGACGCTCAATCTGTAGTTTTTACTTTACATTATCAATACTGCTACGTCAACTCAATATTTATAATGTTGGTGTTAAACACCCTAGACCCACTACATGTAGTAGGTCCGAGCTATTTAACTAGCTATGAGATGCACATCAGAACATCTGCCACAGTTAAATGCATACATTACATCATTAAATGCAATTTTTGATTCAACTATATATAAGCCTGTACACAATGGCTTGGGTACAATCTTATGTATTCTGAGGTACAGGACAACGTTTCGCTTTTGCTTCAACGTATACCTCCTTATCTTTTAGTGATTCTCACAGACCCCACTGTTAATGAGGTCCGAGCTGTTTAAGCTATGAGAAGTCGTGCCCAATAACATCATCACAACAGTCAGTCGCTGGATAGAACATCATGAACTTTGGTGCTTCTTGAATTACACCTGCGTTAACGTATAGATACTTTCCATATACATTTACAGCAATCTCGATTCCTGCAAACTCGGTAGTATATCTACCTGTAACTAAACAGATGAGACAATCAATTACATGACTGAGTCTCTGTCTTAGGGTTCTCTTTATCATAGATTCTCCTTTTATTGGCTAATTAGGACTTTCCTAATACCCTAGAGCTCACGTAAATGAGCTCCGAGCTATTAGCTAGATTTTTCCTCCTTTAATATATCTATTGCATATTGCAGTCCTTCGTAGAAACCTATCTCCCAACTTTGATTATCCATTGGTTCTGCACCACTAATTCTTTTAATATTATTAGGTGCATCATAAGTTTCCTTATAGAACTTTTCACTTACTACTTGTCTTTTTAGTAGCAGCTCTAATGCTCTAGCCATTATTCTCCTTTCTTTAGTGGTATCATTGTTAATACCCTAGAGTTCACCTCATAAATGAACTCCGAGCTATTAGCTAGTTAGTCCTTGGTAAAATGGTGACACCCATTCCCCATCTATGACATTAACTTCAACATCATAAGGAATCATTCCTATGTATGCACTTGATGACATGTCACCACCAACCATAATGGCTAACATGGTCAACGATATTCTGTCAATATCATTTGCTCTAGGAACAAACATAAGTATTGCGTCAAGAATATCCTGAATCACAAACATATTTATCATTTCATTAGAGGGTCTTAGCTCTTCCTTATCGACAATTGTAAAATGGTCATCTGAAGGAGGGAACTTAATCCAACCTTTCAAGATGAAGTCAATTTCTTTGTCAATTAGTCGTGCTTTATCTTTTACCTTCTCCTGTATATCAGTTAAACCTGTAACTGTTACACCGAAGAACTCCGCGACAATGAGTCGCAACTTGCCCAATCTGGACATATAGTCTCCTTTGTTTAGTGGTATCATTGTTAATACCCTAGACCCCACTGTTAATGGGGTCCGAGCTATTAGCTATCTATCATTTCTTTAAAGAAACAATTGACATAGGCTGGTAACCAAACAAGACCCATAAGTTCTCGTTTTTCTTCTGGAGTAACATCCAAATTGAATGCATTCCATGTTTCTACCATTTCGTTTCTTGTATCTTTTGTCAAGATAACCTTGGTAGTATCTTTTAATTTAGGCATAAATGCCCTCCTTCTTTTAGTCGTACTAACCTTGTGTTAATACCTTAGACTCCACAGTTCAAGTTGCACCATGGAGTCCGAGCTATTAGCTTATATCGTACATAGCTTCTAATGCGTTAGGATTACGCACTATATCTTTGGTATCGATACTTGGCATATAGTCTCCTTTCTCTTTTAGTTAGCTTATGTTTAACTCAGCTACAGTCTGTTCAACTGTTTGCTTTGTTTCATGTGCAGTTCTTACGACTTTATCCATCGCATGAAATCTACACAGGACCTCCCTCTTATCCAATTGATTCTGGATATAAGGTGGGTATGTACACTGTAACTCCTCCGACTTAGAAGACGGAAGTGTTTTGATACATTGCATATGCATCTCCTTCTCCTATCAACATAGATAGGTCAATGCCCACAGTTTCCCATGGGCATTATCTACCTACTAGCTTTCTTGGAATATAGCTATACCTGAATGGTCATAGCATTCGCAATCAACTGCATCACCTAGTTCGTTGGTGATATGTAGCATTGTCACACATATTTGCCACATGTTTAATGGCATCATACGCTCTCCTTTCTCTTTTCTTACTACATGTATCAGCAGGGGGTTCTGGTCCAAAATGTGTTTGGATACAGTTATCCCCCGCCGATACGGTAAGTCTTGAATTTCCGTACGTTGGTGAAAAGCCTAAAATGAGGATGTACTCAGAGCACGAGAAAGGCATTAAACATGCTCTCAGTAATCCGCACCTCGCAAGAGGCTAACTGTTTGTTGTAAAAAATTCCCACAAGGGATGGTTGACTAGCACTTGAACTAGCCAACCAACCCCTCGGCTGTGGTTGATTACGAACCAAGCACTGACCAAACCTTAGCCAATGCTTGCACATCTGCTAAAGGGTCATGCTCATCGTAATCTCCAAATCCGAGCTGGTGATGTAAATGGGTCAACCTGTGACCTTTACAAAATTTCCCGCAATTTGGATAGTGAACCTCTGCCTTGGGATACACTCTCACTGCTCTCTTCTTTGAACAGACAAAGTCTGTAGAAGGGAACAGGTCAGCAAGTGAAGCCTGTACGCCAGTGGACACCTCACAACTATCCTCAATAACCTTTCGGTCAAAGTCTAAGTTGTGAACCACAACTCTGGCTTCAGATAGTAACGGAGCAAGCTCCTTTAGCATCTGAGCAGGAGAGATACCCATCATAGCCTCAGAGCAATCTGTGTTTTTAGCACTGATTGGCTTATCTTCGGGGTACCACTTAGTGAGTTGTTTTAAGTATATGCTTGGTGGACAAACATATTCCCTGTACACAGTTTCACCATCTGCGGAGCAGATAGCTATTTCTGTGAGGTCATCCCACTTGTATGGGTCTCCAGCCGTAGTTACTTTCGAGAATGGATTCCCGAATAACCACGAGCCAGTGGTCTCTGTATCTAGGAACAGTGTCCTAGGACTGTCTTTTTGGGACATGATACAGTCTCCTATTCTGTCGAACTTTCGTATTGGGCATCGACTACTCCCAGCTTTTAGTTAGTACCTTTCTTACCAAACAGTTGCCTGTAAGGTTGGTACTTATCTAACGGGTCAGTTACGTTGAACTTCTCCATTAGATATTCAGTTGCATATAACCATATCCATGCTGATATCAATGTCAAAGCAATTCCTACTAGGAATGCCAATGATATAAGTGGATATATCCAATGTGTTGGCGTCATATGTTTCTCCTTTCCACAATGTTTCCATTGTTTATCTTTTGTAAGTCTCTCCACTGTTTATCGTGAAGAGATTGTTTACAATCATTGCAGATAAACTTAGCTCTTGGTCTAAGAGTTAGTTTTTCATCTCTGCATTGAGTGCATGTTTGCTTAGAAGCAATCATTTGATTCTCCTTATCTGATATACTGTTGTATACCTTCGGCTACTCCATTACTGAAGTAGCACAAGCTATACGACAAGCTAGGTCACTAGTGAAGAGCTTGACGGAGGGTAGGTGGTCTAAAACCATACTGGGGGTATGGCTTCGACTAAGCTGACTGAACAGCACACTTCCCTCTCGGCAAGATTCATCTAGGTTGTTTGATATCAAGCTTGGGACTTGATATCTGGGAGGGTGTCTCCCAATGTGTCACGCTCTAAGGAGATAGAGCCACACACACTGTAGGTTTTCCAACCACTGGCACTCTACAGTAACCAGCTTGGGGCGTCAGTCCAATAGATTAGGACGCATAACATGTATAGTCTATTAGTGGAAGTTTGGAGCTTTACGATTCAAGATTACTACGGCTTCTCTCAACCTTTCAATTAAACATCTGCGGATGTTCTTGAATCAACCACGTGAGACTATCACGCTATAAACTAATTGTTCACTACATTACTGCAGTTACTAGGTTGTTACCCTCTCTGTTTTTTGAGACAGATGACCCGCTCCACCACACTGCAAGCAGTGGATGGACGCTGTACCCATATCAAGAGTCGAACTTGATTGAAGACCGTCATGGGTTAAAGGTATTACCAGCCTGACCATGTAGTCAGACAACTAATATCATTCAGCCACCCGCTAGTGTTTGGGTGGCTCTATGATATGCAGGTTATATACCAGTCCTGCTCTGGTTATACTTGAAATACGTATCGTTATAGCTGACTAGACATTTCAGATACGTATACAAGTACTAGATAGTAAATGCTTAATTAACTATATATAAAAGGATTAAGCTCTTCACGAATCTTACGATGTACAGAATAAATCTGTTCTTGTAAGGAATCGTTTCTAAGCTTCATCTTATATACGCTATAAGCTAGAACTAATACAAGCACGAACAAACCAAAAGTTATGTTATACAGAACATCTGTAATACTAAACAAATTGTCAATTCGAGTATCAATTCTATTGACGTTGGACTCGGTAAAGTTAACGAGCTCAACATAGAAGTCGACGATTGTTTCCAATCTAATCTCTCCTTTCTAAGCGTATATGCTTACTTATTGTTCAGCATAAGAACGCTCAAGCACCTAGAGGGTAGTCATCCCCCTAGGTGTCGTGTGCCTAATCAGACACACTAAGTAGTTACGCCCAGTCTAAGGACGTAGCTTGCTCTTCAACTGTTATACAGTTTTCATGAGCAGTTTCAAGCTTGTGCTCCTGTACTTGTAGTACAAGTTGCACTTTAGCCATCCACCTTTCTGCAAGCTCAGCAGTCTTATCTTCAGAGAGATAGTTACTACCATCTTTGAAGTAAGACTCACTAGAGCACTTACAGCTGATGAACCACTTCTTAGAGCTGTCATCATATGAAACCCTTATGCCACCAGCATTGATGTCATAAGTAGTTCCATTAGAGTGGTGCCCAGTTGCACCAAGTGAGATAAGCTTTTGCATTATCTCGTTGCTGTAGCTAAAAGAAACTACAGTGTTGGTTTTTATACTGTCCAACAACACAGTGATTGCATTCTGCAATATATACCTCCTAAGGTACTGACAGTTTGATGGTACTGTCTTAACCAATTGTGAGTCAATATTGATTTCGTGAAGGTAGAGGGGGTACCTTAGAAATCGCTACTGTAACACAACAATAACGCTAAGCACCCCGTACAAAAATCTCTTGTTTTCGAGTCTGACCATCTATACACTTTGCTCTATATAAGGCTATATCCTTGGTTTAAACCTGATATAATGGTTTTCAAGATGGCTAGACCTACTAAATTAACCCCACAATTGATAGAAGACATTACTAACTGGCTTAAACTCGGCTATTATCAGGAAGACGCTGCCACTATGGTTGGTATTTCGCCCTCAACCTACTATGAATGGATGAAAAGAGGCGATAAAGTCATTGAAAAGGCAGACAATAAGATGTTAAACCCACCAAACACTGAGGATGATGTCGAGATAGTCCCAGGGGATGCAGCTGTCGAGGGTGAAGTGATAGACCTGTATTCAGAGTTTTCGGAGGCAGTAAAAAAAGCAAGAGCCGAAGCTGAGGGTGCTCACATACGTAATATACGTAGGGCTTCCGATAATGGTGTATGGCAAGCTAGTGCTTGGTGGCTAGAGCGAAGTTTCCCTAAGAAATGGGGTAAGAGGTCGAGCGTAGAGATAGGTGGCGAAGGTGGAGAGCCTATTAAATTTGAAATTTCCTACGGGGATTAGGCTTAGTACCCTCTACGAATATCTCTTGTTTCAATGTCATATCATAGATACACACATGTTGTGTCCCTTGTGTCCCCTGTTACCCCTTCTCTAAATTAGACATCATATCAATCTGCATTTAGTTTTCTTAATAAACCTTTTAAGAGTTAATAGATTTGTTTAAGGTTATGTATATATGGATAAGGTAAGCCTATTAGCAGGCTCCACCCTCACAACAAGCAACTACCTTTTGACTAAACTGTGGACATTTGTCGTTATAACAGTAGAGTCCTGCGTGTCTCTCGAACAATGTCGAGTTACATATTGGACAAAGAGGGTTCATCTCAATCTACATCTTGGACAGATGTTATGTTCTCCCATTTGATAAAAGTAGTCACTACAACCATCATATTGACAGTAGACCATATTGTCTGTCTGTTTGTTGTCAATCACTTAACTCCTTTGCGAACCAATAAAAGAGGCTACATAAAGTAACCCAATACAAAATATTATATACATCCATTCAGTCATTTATTTTGACTTTTAGCTTTTAAACCTGCATTGATGACGAGTAATTGTATTTTTTCATCATGCTCTAAATCTAATTCGTGTTGTAAACTATTTAAAGCTTCTTCTAGTTCTTGAATCTTTAAGGTTTTTTTACTTAACTTAATCTTTGCACTCATCTGTACTAATAGATTTATTAAGACCATGAAAGCTGCACCAATTGCAAATATCATCCCTTCGTATTCTAAGCTATACATTACATTAAAGCTTGTACGACAACGGCTAGAGAAGCTACTGCTACTACCCAACCACTCAATTCTGCTCTTGAAATTTTTTGATTAACTTTTTCGTGAAGACTATCTATTCGTTCGTTTATTTTATCCTGACCATCTAAAATCATTATTAACATTTCCTTCTGTGTAAAACCATTATTATTACTACTGTTAGGGTGATTAGTCATTAGTTTTTTGCCTCACAGTATTCACTACCGTACTTAGAGTTACAAATTTGTACGAAGGAATCATCATTTTTTTTATCTATAAAACACATTTACTTTTTTGTCCTATCTATCTTTGAAAAGGCTTGATTAATTTCATCAAGTGTTAGAACACCGTCATCAAGAAAAGCTCTTGCTAGGTCTTCTGCAACCTTAACTACACCTAGTGTACCAGCCAAGATTATGGCATCGAGTATTTCTATACCAATGATGCTACCAGCACCTACAACTGCTAATCCATTAGCTGCAAAAGTCGCAACCATACGCCAAAAAATAGTTTTTAATTTTTGCCAACTTGATAGTTTCTTAGTCACGTGTTAGTCCCTTATGCATTATCTACAACAGTTCGCTTCTATCCACGCAAGTCTAGTTTGTATTTCTCTAACTACATTTAAGTCTTGGTCTTGGTCCATAAGTTGTGTTTCAAGACGAGTAATTTGTATTTTGATATCGTCCCATTCCCATTTTTCAATTTGGACATATTGGTTAGTATCATTAGCTATTTCTAGTTTCTGAACTTTTTCAAACAGTACAGCTATATCGCCTTGTACGAATGTGCTTTCTTTTAGCATTTCAAAATCTACTTCAACTTGATTCATTCTGTTATCTATGCCTTTAAGTGTGTCAACGATTTCAGTAGCAGTAGATAAACCTGCACCAATAGAACCCATAAGAGCTATAGCTGTAGCTATTAAACCCAGATTATCTTTTATTTTACTTAACATTTAGTCTCTTATATATATTGTTAGTAACCATATAACAATAGATGCAATAATAGCAATACCTACAATATCTTGTGCAGAACCTGTAAGTGTAAACCATGCAATGAAAAAACCTAAGATGGTAAATATTTGTGCAATAGATTCTTTTAGAGCGTCTATTACCCATTTACCTACGAATTTAAAATTTTTTACTTGTATGACATATTTTAATAATTCAAAAGGAATGCCTAATACCTTATATAACGTTTTAATTAATTTCTTAATCACTTAAAATCTCCTGGTCATTAATGCTCCAGCTTGTGCAATAATCTGAGATGCAATGATTACAGGAACCACTACTTCTTTAGATTTTTGACGCTGGTCGCTCGTCATGTCGTCTCCAAGTGACCCCAAGTCCATCTCTGTTATATTAACAGAAATAAGTTCACCTACTGGGTTTTCCAAAAATGCCTCTATTTGTACCTCTGTGACAACATCTGCAAGTGTAAAGTCTTCAACATCAGCACTAGCAATTGACCTTTCAACAAACTCATCTAGTGCTTGTGCTGTATTTTCATCTTCAGCTGCTTGTTCTGCAATAATTTCAAGGTCTTCAGAGGCTTCTTCTTCGGTAAAACCTAGTACTTGACCAACTTCTGTCTTTTGTTCCTCAGATAAGGTAGCAACTGTTTCAACTTTAGTTACTTCTTTGACAACGGCTTGTACAACTTTTTGTGTAGTTTTAT
>Ga0209630_10001733_pt1 | contig 22641 bp, 9 predicted proteins | sample COG_01_FD_184745 | JGI IMG/M metagenome (GOLD analysis project Ga0209630, IMG submission 184745) | Pelagic Microbial community sample from North Sea - COGITO 998_met_01 (SPAdes) (version 2) | ecosystem: Environmental > Aquatic > Marine > Neritic zone/Coastal water | place: Helgoland, sampling... | reverse complement strand
TGAAATACTTCTCTCTATTGTTTGCTTGCGCCTTTGCTTTGACTTCTTTCGCCCAAGACGCAAGTTCTGTTCTTGGAAAATGGAAAACGATTGACGATGAAACCGGACGCATCAAAAGCATCGTGGACATCACGGAAAAGGATGGCCAATTGTTTGGTACGGTGATCGAATTGTTTCGTTTGCCGGAGGAGGATCAAAATCCCATTTGCTCAGATTGCGAGGATGATCGAAAAGACCAGCCTGCATTGGGCATGGAAATCGTTCGAAACATGGTCCAGGACGGAGCGGAATTGGAATGGGAGGATGGTACGATTTGCGATCCGAAAAATGGCAAAATTTACGATTGTGAAATGTGGCTCGACGAGGATGACTCCAATGTCTTGATGGTACGTGGATACATCTATTTCTTGTACCGTACCCAAAAATGGTTGCGCGCCGATAGCTGAATCAAGGCCACCATGGGAGCCGATGCTTGATGGCGCTCCGCAGTTCTGGGAAGAACCCCAAAACGTAGAATGTCACGAGGCAAATCCCTGAGGCAAGCGCGCCCAATGCAATGGCCTCGAAGAGGGGCGGTGCGCCTAAGGTGCCGGCTTCCCAGTTGAAGAACCAACCTACGGTGAGTGCAATCAAGGACATCGGAAGGATGGACCATGTGAAGGGGTGCACGCGGAATTTTCTCCATACGACCAAAAGGCGCCAGGTATTATTCCAGAGCACGGTTCCAAGTGTGGCGAGGGCCGCCCCGGCAATTCCCATGTCAAGGATGACCAGAAAGAGGTAATTGGAGAACAGGGTGAAAATCACCAAACCCAAGTTAATCGGTAGCATGATTCGGTAGTGCTCGCTGAATCCAAGGTGGGAATTGTTGCTCGTATTCAATCCGGACACAATTTTTGACAGGCCAATGCACAAGAATACGATTTCCAACCCTCTATATTTTTCGGGCAGAAGCAATTGAAATGGTTGAAATCCCGCCCAAATTCCGGCCATGATACTGGCCATGAGCAAAAAGTTGACCCGAGCAGAATTTTGACTCAGTTTTTGCATTTCTGCATTCGAACTGTTGTGGATTTTGGTGGCAACAATTCCCGAAACAATCCTTTGAGTGGCACGCATGGGCATGGCCACCACAGAACCAATGAAAAACCCCATCGTGTAGACGGGCACTTCCTCGAGGCCGAGGTACATGCCAATCATGACATAATCCAGCTGATTGGCTATGATCGCCGCGCCACCAGCGAACAGACTGAACAGACTGAAGTTTGCGAGGGGCCGAAATTGCTTCCAATCAATCGTATCGCCGGTGCTGGGAATTGTTCGTCGAGCAGAAAACGCCAGTAAGATCAACGAGATGGCCCATGAAGCGATATAGGCCGGAATGAAATATTCCAATGGCAGGTAGCCAAGGAGAAGGGCCCCGCCGAGCATGAGGTAACTTCCTTTTTGCCAAACTTCGTCGACCCAGGCAATCAGGCCCGTTTTCAACTTCAACGTGAGCAAGGCCCGAAACAAGGCCATTAAGCTCATGATTGCGATGATTGTGATGAATCCGCCCACGTTGTTTTTCAGAAGAATAGTATCCTGTTCAGACATTTGAGCGATCCAGGCCGGTCCCCATATGGAGATCATTGTGAGTCCTGCAACAATGCCAAATCCTGCAATTAACAGAATGGCTTTCAGGTGTTTTCCTTGTTCAGCCTGAGGATAGCGGCTTAGAAAGCGCAAAATGGCGGGAGGCGCGCCCAGCGGAAAGATCGACGAGCAAATCATCCCCCAGGATGTCATGATGCGCAATAGTCCCCACACAGCTTCGTTGCCTTCGAAAGCACGTGGCAAGACAAACATGGTATTTGCAGCACCGAGCATTAGCCCAATGCCCAATGCAATGGATGCCAAACCGGATTGTTTTGCAATGACGCTCATGGGCTATTAAAAGTATTCGGGCAAAGGATCGAGTACCGTGCAATACGCACAATACTTGGACTCGGTTTCATGTTCGAGCCCTGTATTTGTTTCATGCAACTCGTGTAGTTTTTGCGAAATCCAACGCAAGAGCTCGCTGGCATGCTGCTGTTCAATAAACGTTTGCCCATCGATGCTGAGCGGAATGAGGCCGGCGTGTGCGTTTTTCCCCGAGCGTATTCCGGCCCGGACCCGATCGATTTGGCCCGTTGCATCCGTTCGTTGACGCCCATCGGGACCGAGGGTTTCTAAGGCGATTGCCGCATACATCAGCAGTTGCAGCGCTTTTCCAGACTTGCCCTCGTCTAATTTTTCCGTCCAGTTGCCTTTCAATTTTAGTTCGCGAGCTTCGACGGTACCGGTTTTGTAATCGGTCACGACCACTGTGCCATTTTCATTGTCGATGCGATCGGCCATTCCGTGCAGGCGGATTTCAGAAAAATCCCACGGGTTGTCTCGAAACGTGTGTCCGATGCGAGCCTCCAATGAACCAATGGTCCGTTGTTCAACTTCTTCCAATTCGGCCATCTCTGCGCCAATGAGTTTCACCAAAGTGGCTTCTGCAATGGTGAGGTGGAGGTAATTTTCTCCCGTGGCGGTGAGTTCTTTATTGAAGTGTTCATCGACAGATGCTTGCAACAAAGGGGTGAGGTGTTGTTTGAAGTGAAGCAGAAGCTCACGCGTCAAGGGGCGGTCAATCATTTCGGTTAGCCCGTCCTCCAGGACTTGGTGGACGATGGTTCCAAAGGTGCCAGAATTCATTTCTTCCGTGAATTCACGGGGCTCGCTCAGCCTCAAGATGTACTGATAATAGAAATTCCGCTTGCAGGCCATGAATGAGTTCATAGCGGATGGACTGATGCCCCGTTGTGCCCATTCGTGCAATCGACCGCGTGCAAAGTCGTCCCATTCCACAGGGGCAATCTCGGGTCGAGGGTCGGGCAATGGCGCATAGACCGCTGTTTTTTTCAGGGGAAGCAAGTCCTTTCCGTTCGGCCGAAAGGCACGTTCAATTTGCAACAAATACCGACTTTTTTCAGCGGATTCATCCTCAGCCCGGTACACCATATGCAACTCATTGGCTTGGTTCATCAGCCGATAGGTGTAGTACGCGTAGATTGCTTCTTTCTGATGGCGGTTGGGAAGTTTCCAGATTGCGCGCAGATCAAATGGAATGAAACTATCCGGGACACTGGTTTTGGGGAGGTTTCCTTCGTTGCAATCCAATAAGATCACCCGTTCAAAGTCGAGCGCTCGGCTTTCGATGAGTCCCATGATTTGGAGGCCTTCTTCAGGTTCTCCGAGCAGGTCAATCCGGCTCGTGGCGAGGCTGGAAAACATCATGGACCAAACATCATTGGCGCTTTCCAATAAATCAAACTCTGCTTGAAAGCGGATCAACAGACCTACGGTACGCGTCACGCGCTCCCAGCCTACCAAGCTCCAAGGATCGGAGTGATCATTATTTTCGAGGGCACCGGCGAGACCAAGGGACCAGTGATTCAATGCGTCAAGCAGCCCCGTCGCATCGGAGGTGCGCAACTGCCCGAGGTCGTCGCAAAACCTCGCAAGCGTTCCATCCGAGTGTTCCTTCAATCGCTCCGCATTGATCCATGCCCACTTATTCTTGGTTGCGGCTTGCAGCACATTTGCCCCATCCATTTGGAGCGCATGGGCACCGAGTGCTTGTCGGGTGATGGATTCACTGAACAGCTGCTGCAAATCACTGAAATGCCATGCAGTCGTTGATTTTTGGACCATCGCGCGAATGCAGAACAAGAATGAATGCGCAGGAGTGTCATTCCAGGACAGTCCCATGGTCACATTGTAGGCAGTTTGCATCCCTGTGGGGAGCGATTGCAAAAGCAAAGGGAGCTGCGCTCCATCGGGTAGAATCACAGCCGTCTTGCTCCATTCTTCCGGATGAATGGATTCCAAGACCTCCCGGACATATTGGCATTCCATGACTGAGCTGCTGCATGCAACCCGGTGAATGGTAGGAGGACTTTGGGCCAATCGGTTGGACAACGCATTCGGTGTGTTGGGAGCTCCCCATCCACCTTGCTCGCGGATGAAAAGTCCTGCCTCAATTTCCTTGGAATGCACATAACTCTCGTCACCATCCCAGACCCAAGTCAAAAGGTTTTTCGTTTCAAATTGCCGCAGGAATTTGCGCTCAGCGGGTGTCAAGGCACTCAGCCCGGCGACAAATACATGGGCGTATGGGAGACCGGTTTGCTTTTCGGCTGCGGTTCGAGCAATGAGTCCGGCATAGCCCAGACCATGCTTCAAGAGCCGACGCTGAAATGCTTCATACAGCGGTCCCAATTGCAGGTACTGTTTCAAAAAAGAACGCTGTGCTTGGCCCAATGATTTTTCGTCCGCAAAACTCCAATCTTCGATGCCCTCAATGTCACATAGGTTCTGGAAAACATTTGGCGCATCCAACAGGTGTTGATCAATTTCATTGAAGTCGCGGAGTGCAATGCGTCCCCACGGCATGAACGATTGAAACGAACGTGGATCGGCAGATCCTCCATCGTCTTCATGGATGTGCAGTGCTCTCCAGCAAGAAAACAATTCGGCCTGAGCGGCGAGTGGGTCTAGCGTGCTCATGCTCGTGCTTTCTCGCAGCACGTCACTGAGTGTTTTGACTTGCGGGAGCCATCCGCCTTCATTCATCATGCCTGCAAGGGTCCGCTCCAATTTGCGCGCTGCTCTGGAGCTTGGAACAATGACCAAGCACTGAGTGGGTTGTTCATGAGCCAGAACCAACTGAGCGGTTCGCTTTAAAAAGTGCAGTGGAGCGGAGGTTGGGTTCAATCGGGGCTATTTGAACGGTTCAATTTAAAACCATTGCGAATGAAATCAATGAATTCCCTGCGGCCTTTGGAAGTGGTCACCGCTTTTGAGACTTCAGACCACGCGGAGTTTTTATTCTGCACCTTGTGCTTTGGGGTTGGTGCCTTGTCCACGGCACTGTTTGGCTGTGACTCTGGTGTGGCATTCGTTTGCAGTGGAATTTGATTCTCGGTCAGCACTTGATCGAGCTGGTCAGCTGCCGCAAACCGCTGCTTCGCAGACTCCATGCGGCCCAATTGTTCTTCCAAAAGTCCGAGGTTATTTTGGGTGATGGCATCGTCCGGGTCGAGTTCCAATGCTTTCTCATAATCCGCAATGGCACCGCTAACATCCTTTAAGGCTTGCCGCATCCAGCCCCGTGCGGCGAACCGATAACCATAACCGGGCTGCAAGTTGATGGCTTGGGTGAGCACTTCAATGGCGTCATGCGCTCGGTCGTTGTGAAAAAGCGCTACGGCTCGGTCGTTGAGGAAATCGGGGATGGAATTCCAATGGTCTGATTCGTTCAGCGCATTGTCATAAGCAATCAGCGCACTGACCCATTGGCCTTGTTCTGCCGAAGAACGGCCTTGTTCGACAGAGAGATGCCCTTTGGGCGAAGATGCGTTATCAGAGGAAGCCATGAAGGAATAATACTTGTTCAAAAATACAACGCCAATCGTACGCGTTTGTTTCCTCGATACATGCGAACTTGCTCGTGAAAATGATGATGGAATTTCCCCAATATCGGTTATTGGAAGGGGCGGAAACGCTTTATGTGATTGAAGGGCCACGTCACGCCGTTGAATTTCAGCCCCTCGGATTGAAGCAATGGATGCCTCATGCCCATGTGGCCACGGATTATCCGAGGTTTGTTTGGCTGCAAGAATTGCAGAATGAAACGGGACATGCCCGGGCCATCTCGCGGGAAGGGTTTTTGGAGCTCCTTCAGACCCGGGAAGTCCGAGGTGCGTCCAGCCAGCTGGGACGTTTTGTTGCAGAAGATGTGCATCGGAATCTGGATGTTACTGCGGACGTAGCACTCCAAGAACGGACAACATTCGGTGTGCCCGCGGCCACGAAACGCCACGCCTTGGTGCATTCAGATGAGGAGGTGCGCGAGGCGCTGTTGATGTCTGTTGAAAAGAACTGGGAACCCTTGATATTAGGAGGTGGCTCGAATGTGCTGATGCACTCGGATTGGCCGGGTTTGACCATTGAGATGAACATCAAGGGGATCGAAGTCCTCAGCGATGATGGCAATCACATAGAAGTTGTTGTTGGCGCAGGGGAATCGTGGCATGCGTGGGTGTTACACGCTGTGAACGAAGGATGGAATGGACTCGAAAATTTGGCCCTGATTCCCGGTTCGGTTGGAGCATCTCCCATGCAAAACATTGGCGCGTACGGCGTTGAACTGAAAGACCGATTTGCGTGGCTCGAAGCGATTCATCGGGGTACAGGAGAGCTTCGCCGATTCGACCATGCGACCTGTGAATTCGGTTATCGAGAGAGCATTTTCAAGCGAAGTGCTAGGGACCAATGGATCATTGTTCGCGTCGCATTTGCACTGGAGCGCAACGCGCCTTTGCACACGGATTACGGTGCAATTCAATCGGAATTAAAGCATCTCTCTTCTCCTGATATTACCCACAAAGATGTTGCCGAGGCCGTGATGCGTATTCGAAGATCTAAATTGCCTGATCCGGCAGTATTGGGCAACGCTGGGAGTTTTTTTAAAAACCCCATCCTCGAAGCTCCAGCATTTCGATCTGTGATGTCAAAGACTCCCGAGGTTGTTCATTACGCCCTCGAAGATGGATCGTACAAATTGGCTGCGGGTTGGTTGATTGAGCAAGCAGGCTGGAAAGGTTACCGACGAGGAGATTGTGGGGTACATGACCGACAAGCTTTGGTTTTGGTGAATTATGGAGAAGCCACCGGTCAGGAAATTTGGCAATTGGCCCTCGACATCGTTGCCGATGTACAGCACAAATTTGGGGTTGAGCTGCAACCGGAAGTCAATCAACTAGGAGCCCACTGAAACGAAGCAAGCCCGACTGCTTCAATTGATGTGATCAACTGAGACAACCGGGCTTGCCTTGTGAATTCTGATCCGCTTAACTATCAGAAAACGGGGCAAGGCAAGTAACGCGGCGACTTCGGCCGACTGCGCTGTTGCGTTCGCCAGTTGTAACTCAATACGATTTCATGGCTTCCACCCGTTGTGGCCAAGCCCAAGGTGCTCAGGGTCATGTCATAGCTGTAACCCACCTTCCAGTTCTCTTGTCCATAACCGAGGATTACGCTCACTGCGTCCACGTCGGCTCCGCCCTCAATGGTGTGTCCAAAAGGCAATCCTTGGTACCACAATCCGAAGCTCAACGGCTTCGTGTCGTAATACACGCCCAAGTCCATTTGGTTAAACGGTCCTTGCGCCATGTAATTGAACGCGACCACCAAATCACCGTGGTATTTCTTGTGCATGTGATCCACGAGAGGCATTCGGAACCCTCCATGAACCGAGGCTTTGACATCCATCGGGTCAATGAACATTGGATTTAGGCTTTCGTTCGGATTATTCAAGTGATCAAAGGAGAATCCCAACCAGGTGAATTGTCCGGTCAACAGCATTCCCGCCGCAAAATCAAAGTAGTGCTGAGCAACGCTCGGACGGTCTTCAATGGAAGAGACTTGTGGGCCTCGAATCAATTGGTCTCCGAAGGTCAAATCTTGCATTTGGATCGAACGCGAAGCCAAACCGGCCTGCAATGCAGGTCGCAAACGCCATCCGTTTCCAAGCGGCACTTCGTAGGCGTATTGTCCAGCAATTCGCGTGGTTTTTAGGCCGCCGGCACCTGCTTCTTCGTTGCTGAATAAGATGCCAAAGCCACTGTTCAAATTCCGGTTGTACCAGTCGTGTGCGACGTGCATAGCGACATACGAACCCGGCATGGAAGCCCACTGGTTCCTGTAAACGCTGGAGACACGTGCGTCGTCCGAAGAACCAGCAAAGGCAGGATTTACAATCGTTGGAATGGCATTGGATTGCGTGAATCGCAGATCTTGTGCCAAGCCTTGACTTGTCAAAAGGGTGAAGGTCAAAAGACCAATGATGTTAAACGCTTTCATGGCGCGAGGGGATATCAATTGAAATGTCATGGTTCGATTTTTTTACTGAACGATCAGGGTTACATCACCTGCTTTGGTTACGCGGTGACCATTGCTAAACTGGGCGGTGGCTTTCCAAGCATAGACGTCTTGTCGGGCCAAAATCCCTTGGTAGTATCCGTCCCAACCCACATAAACATCGGTCGATCGGAAGATCAACTCTCCCCACTTGTTGAAGATGATGAGCTCATAGTCAACAATTCCAGTGTGATGAGGGTGGAAGATGTCATTGTCGAGGGCTGCAGGGTCGTATCCACCGCCGTTTCCGCCGCCGTTGATGGGCGTGAATGCAGTCGGAAACTCCATGAATCCGCCGGTTGTTGCTTCTACGGCATGCTCCAATGTATAAGAGGTTGGGCAGTTGAAAGCGTTGTTCGCGGTCAGCGTCACATCGTAGATTCCGGGTTCTGTGTAGAAATGGATTGGATCCACTTCTGTACTCACCTGGCCATCGCCAAAGTTCCAAAGGAATTCAACGGACGCATCATCAGAAAGGTTGACAAACTCCACCGGCTGGTCGGGTACGATCACTTCGGTAGGGCTATTCACAAATGCGGCTGTTGCAGAAGGGAATACTTCGACTGCGCCATAGTGAATCACTTCTTCTTCTTGGCCTTCGAAGCCAATGACCGTGAGGGAAACATTGTACGTTCCAGGCCGCGTGAATACATGAACAGGAGATTCCTCTGAAGTCATCTGATCGTCGTCAAAGTTCCAAACGTATCCAGCACCGTGGTTGGAGTTGTTTTCGAATGCAACCATGAGAGGAGCGCAACCGCTGCCGCTTCCTACGAAACTCGCCACGGGATGCGGAGACAAGATGTTGATCTGCTCCGTGTGCGCATCCGCGCAAATGCCGTTGTCAACGAGCAGTGTGATGTTGTAGGTTCCCCACGAATCAAAGGTGTGAAAAACCGGTTGGTCACCGACCACTTCATCGCCATCACCAAAGCTCCAGTATTGAACCGCGCTCGCCGAAGCTAAGCTGTTGTTGTTGATGCCTACCGTAGTGTTGGGGTACGTTTGAATCGCAGGAGTCACGCTGAACTGAGCTGCTGGCATGGGGTAAACCTCAACACCAACGGTGACAGTATCAACGCATCCGTATGCGCTCAATGCAATCAACTCTACCTGGAAGGTCTGGTCTTCATTCGTAGTATTCACGAATACGTGCTCGGGATTGGTCTCATTTGATGAGGCAGACCCGTCACCGAAGTTCCAGATAAATGATGCAGCGCCTTCGGACTGGTTGATCAATTGACCATCAACCGGGGAACATCCTTGGCCAATCATATCAAATTGGGCGTTCAAATGCGGGGCAACATCGAAAGCAACACTGGATGAAGCTTCGCAGTTGTGCTCATTGCTCACGCTCAAAATCGTGGTATACGTGATCAACGTTTCGGTCGGATTGAAGAACGTCTTCGTGTGCAGTGAATCGCTGATCGCACTGAACTCTCCGTTGCCATAATTCCAAGAAACAGAGGTGTTGCCCACGCTGTTATTGGCGAAGGTGGCATTTACCGGGTAGCAACCTTCAAGGCTGTCCAAAGCAATCTCAGCCACAGGCCTTCCGAAAACAATGACTTCCGCAGAAGTGCTATCCGCACATCCCGCAGCATTTGTTGCGAGTAGCGAAACCGTGAAGGTCGAATCGTTTGTTGACTCGGTTGCAAAAACGTGCATTGGGTTGTTTTCAACCGATGATGTGCCATCGCCGAAAGTCCATGCCGTGCTGCCTGTTGCGTTCACAGAGTTGCTTGTGAAATTGACCTCAAGGGGCGTGCAAGCCGCCTCAGGAGCGTCAAAAGCAGCAGTTACATTGGGGTGAACGATGTGCGCCAACCCAGATGCCGCTGAGCATCCAAAGTCTGTGAAAGCTAACTGAGTCAGTTCAATCACCAGGTCTTCCGCATTTTCGTTGGCCAGGCTGATGATGATGCTGTCTGCTGGATTGGTCATCAATGTTCCATTGTCGAACACGATTGCGGTGCTGTCTGCAAATTGAGCATCATTGAAGATGATCCATTCCTCATCGGAGCAAGATGCCGCGGATGAAGTTGAAAGGCTCAATACAGGCACAGGGTGCACCGTGACCATTATTTCAGTCGAGTCTTGGCAACCAAAGGCGGATGTAACGGCCAAACCAATGGTGTGCTGTGCATCTGCTCCAGTGATTCCATCCAGCGTCGCGTTCAATGAATCTCCCACGAACGTGTTTCCATTTAAGTTCCAAACAGCGCTTACGTTGTCATTCGACTCCAAAGCAAAAGTGGCATCGAGCGGAGCACAACCTTCTGTGGCACCCATCCAAGCGCTAACAACAGCTGGGAAAACGGTGATGACTTCCTCGTGAACATCGCTGCAACCCAAAGCGTGCATCGCAGTCAGGCTGACGGTATAATCCACGGTTGATTCAGCCCCTTCAAACGAATGAAGAACGCTCGCAAATCCATTGTTGGATTCATCGTTTCCATTGCCAAAGTCCAGGATGAAGCTATCCGCTCGTTCACTCATGTTGATGAATGAAGCTTCGTGCGGAGCGCATCCTTCTGCATCAGGAGTTGAGAATGCGGCAATTGGTTGTGGCTTTACGTCTACGTCTGCACTTGCAGTTCCCGTGCAGCCGAATGCATTGGATCCTTGGTATTCAATGGAGAACGTTGCCAAGTCCATGTCAGAATTGCTCCAGCTATGCGTTGGCGTGCTCTCGTTGGACAATGTCCCGTCACCAAAGGACCAAAATCCAGTGGTTGCGTTGTTCATCTCAGGCATGGTCAAAACCAATGGCGAGCAAGCCTCAGTTTCAGCCAAGACCAAATTGAATTCAGGGGTGGGGAGCACCTCAATGTCCAATGTGCGCTCATCGGTGCATCCCAAGTTATCAATCGCCAACAGCGTGACGGTAAAAGTAGTTGCATCATTGCCCGCTGCGTTGAACTCATGATCCACTGTTGGAGCCATATTGAATTCGCCCGGGAGCAGAACGTCACCGAAATTCCAGATGTATGCATCGCCGTTTGTACTGGCGTTGTCAAATGTGGTCAATAACGGCTCACAACCACTCACTTCCGATGCTGTGAATGCCGCCACAGGTTGTGGCTTGATGAAGACCTCAGTAGACGTTGTTCCGGTGCAACCGTTTTCGGTTTGCGCGGAGAATGTCACGGTAGCTGCCATCAATTCACCAGTATTGTTTTCCCAGGTGTGTGATGGAGTTGCTTCGTTGGAAGTGTTTCCATCGCCGAAGTCCCAAGTGATGTTGAGTGCGTTGGCAATGGCGGGCAGATCGATGCTCAATGGTGAGCATACAGAGTCATTTCCGAGGTCCAGGGCAAAGTCCGCACCGGGGTGTACCGTTACTTCCTTTGTGGCTGTATCTGCGCATCCGAGGTCGTCGGTTGCTGTGAGTGTCACGGTAAACGTTTCCGAGGCATCGCCTGCGAAGAATACCATACTGGGGTTGATTTCGTTGGAAGCATCTCCGTTTCCGAAGTTCCAATCGAAGGCATCTGCGTTTGAACTGTTGTTGCCAAACTGGCTAACCAATGGCTCGCATCCGTTGTCGAAATCGGTGCTAAACTCGGCCACAGGTTGTGGCTTGATGAAGACTTCAGTAGACGTTGTTCCGGTGCAACCGTTTTCGGTTTGCGCGGAGAATGTCACGGTAGCTGCCATCAATTCACCAGTATTGTTTTCCCAGGTGTGTGATGGAGTTGCTTCGTTGGAAGTGTTTCCATCGCCGAAGTCCCAAGTGATGTTTTCAACACCATCGAAAGCGGGCATGGTCAAGGTCAAAGGAGAGCAAACGGAATCGATTCCGAAGTTGAGATCGACCACAGCAGCTGGGAAGACGGTTACCGCTTTTGTCGCAGTGTCAGTGCATCCCAATGCATGGGTGACAGTGAACGTGATGTCAAATTCTGTGTTTTCCCCGTTGGTCGTGAATTGCTCGGTTGCATTTTCGGTTGCAGCCGTTTGGCCATTGCCGAAATCCCAAGAGAATGAATCCGCGAGGTTGCTCTCGCTCATGAAGTTCACCGCAAGCGGCTCACATCCTGAATCGATGTCCGTGCTGAAATCAGCAGTTGGGGAAGGCTTTACTTGCAACAAGGCAACTGCCATTCCTCCGCAACCGAATTCCGTTTCAGCCTCCAAAGTGATGATGGATGCGACAGCTGCGTCGGTTTCGTTTTCCCAGACGTGGGTAGGGCCATTTTCAGTGGATGTGGTTCCGTCACCAAAGTTCCAATCGAAATTGTAAAGCCCTTCAAATGAAGGCAGGGTCAATTCGACGGGAGCGCATGTCGGTGCAGATGTCAAATCCAATGCAAAGTCAGCGGCAGGGTATACCGTAACAGTATGTGTCGCAACATCGGAACATCCCAGATCGTCCATCGCGGTTAAAGTGACCTGGAAATTCGTTACTTCTCCGGATGTGGAGAACGCATAGGAAGCCGTTTCACCATCATCTGTGATGCCATTGCCGAAATCCCAGATGTAACTGTCGGCGTTGGTCGTAGTATTCTCGAAGTTTGCAGCGAGTGGCTCGCAACCGTCTACTTCATCTGAAGTGAAAGAAGCCACAGGTTGCGGGCGAATGTAAACCGTTTCGGTGTGCATGTCGGTGCAACCAAATGGCGACGTTCCTGCATACGTAATGGAGACGCCCATCAATCCCGTACCGGTATTTTGGTAAAAAACATTCGGTGCTTCCGCAGTGGTAGTAGCTCCGTTGCCTAGGTTCCATTCGTGATTGACAGATCCATTGACGACGGGCAATGTGAATTCCAGCGGTGAGCAAACCGAGTCGGTTGGCAAGGCGAAACTGAAATCTGCTTGTGGGTATACTTGTGCAACTTGCGTGTTGGAATCGTGGCATCCATTGGCCGCAAGGGCGATGAGCTCAATCTCCGCATTTGCAATGAAATCGCCGTTGTTTTCCAACGCTGTGTTCCAGTTGCTTGAAGAAGAAGCCAAGGCACCATCCAACCACCATTCGTAGTTGATCGCTCCCAAAGAGGCGTTCGTGATCACGGGAGTGAAAGGCGCACATCCGGCAGCAGCAGCTAGGGTGAATTGAGCAATGGCTGACGGCAATGCTTCGATTGCGATTGATTCGGTTGCTGTGCAGCCTTCATTTGAAGTGGCCGTTACCGCAATCTCATGCATGGGATTTTCATCCAAGGCAGTAGTCAATACGTGGGCAATTTCCTCGCCCGATGCCATTGCTGTGCCCAAGTTCCAGTCGAACGTGTTAGCAAAGACACCATCTGCGGAAAGGGTCACCTCCAATGGGGAGCAGCCTGTATCAACAGAAGAGGTAATGCCCACGGTGGGGTTGGGGTGCACCGAAACCAGTTGCGAAGTTGATGCGGTGCACTCAGGTGTTGTGACGACCAACGAAACATTGTAATCGCCTGTGAACGCATAGCCATTCGATGGGCTTGATTCATAGCTTTCATTTCCGTCGCCAAATGTCCATTGCCAACCTGTGATGTTGGAAGTGGCGTGCGCCGATGATTGATCAACGAAAACCGTTGGCTCGCCCTGGCAGACGGCATCGTATGTGAAATCAGCAATTGGTTCAGGATGAACTGTGATGATCTCTTGGGCAGAAGTTTGGCATCCGTTCCAACCCGTCACTGCGACGGCAACTGGATGATTGCCCACGGCATCAAATGTGACCGATTCCAAGTTTGTTCCGCTGTAGAACATGGGTTGATCGGTGTTGTATGTCCACACGTAGATGTATGAATTGGCCGCTGAAACTTCCGCTGAAAAAGTAACGTCTCCGCAGCCTTCTGTGGCTGTGAATGAGGTTTGGATCACTGGATTCTCCAGAACTTCTACCATGATGCTGGTAGTATCGGTGCAAGTGGCATCCGATCCAGGAATAGAAATAACGCTTTGTACTTCGTAGTTCCCCGGGTTTTGAAACGTGAAACTCACATTTCCGGCACCGGTTGGCAGGAAAATGTCATTCGCACCAAAGTTCCAAGTGTAATCGACGCCGACTGCACCTTGGGAAAATTGAATGGAATTGCCTTGGCAGATTAGTGTATCGCTGCTCGTGAAATTGCTTTCAGGCATGCCGATGTTAAAATGCCCAACAATTTCACATGAACCGTTTGCTTCGGAAAGCACAACCGTGTAATTGTCAGCGCTGCCGTCGTAGACGTGCGTTAAGGGGACATCATCAACGATGAATGTTCCGATGGACTCTGTGCTGGATCCATCCCCCCAATCAACGACCAAGTCGGTCCAAGCCGATGAAGTCTCGATTTGAAGCTCGTTGGAACCCGAGCAGCTGTACCACGAAGGATTATTGGTGGCAATGCCATCAGAACCCAATACTGTCGCGCATTGCGCGAGGATTGTTTGGGGCAGCAATAAGCTACCCAACAATGCGAATGATATGATTTTTAAGCGGATCATATCGCCTTTTACGGCAATAATCCGCGTAGGTTACATTTTAAACACTGTCAGTGCCTTCCATCATCTTCTGAACAATCGAGGAGACTGCCGGGCACAAATGCGCATTTTGTTCCGTCAAATTCAAAATCCCTGCCATATTTTTTCGATTGGTGTGGGGATATTCGCGACAGGCTTGCGGACGCACATCGTAAATCGAGCAGGCATTGGTTTCTGATTCCAGGAAGGAGCAAGGGGAAGACTGCAACACCCAATCTCCTTCATCATCTCGTTTCAAATATTGCCTTGAAAACTGTGAGATGGACATCCGCTGTGCCTTCGCAATGCGCCGTATGTCTCGCTCCTTAAAAATAGGGCTCGTTGTTTTGCAGCAATGCGCACACGTGAGGCAATCGACCGTCTCGAAAACGGCATCATGCGTGCTTTCAAATTGCTCATCCAAACCCTTAGGAGGCTGTTTTTTCCACCGTAGGAATTGCTTCTTGATGTCCTTTCTGTGCTTGGCGGACCAGAGCAAGTTTTGCTGTAATTCAGGTTTCAATGTGGGTCTTGGAATCGAGGGTCAGAAACAAAGGCTGTATCCGTGAGGGTATTGAGAAAAGCCAAAAGGTTTCCTTTTTGCACCGCGCTCAGGGTAAGGCCACCCGAATTGTACTTCATGAAAGGGTCGATGGTGGTCGAAGGCACACCACCGGAATTATAATGCTCGATGACCTCTTCCAAGGTTTGAAACCGACCGTCGTGCATGTAGGGCGCCGACAATGCCACATTGCGCAGCGTTGGGGTTTTGAAGCGTCCGGAGTCTAAAGCGTTTCCCGTCACGCCTGCTAGCCCCGGATCAGGCGTAAAAACACTGTCCAAGCCATTGTTTCGGAAGAGATAATCACTGAATTGCAAACCGGCCTCGCTGTGGCAGTGAAAACAATCCCCACCAAATTGACCGCCCGGGGTTACCTCGGGATCTCCTCCTTCCCGGAGAAACATCTCGTATCCTGCAAATTCGTCATCCGCAAGCGTAGTTTCCCCACGGCGCCATTGGTCAAATTTCGAGTTAGCAGAAATCAGCGTTCGAAGGAACTGGGCAATGGCTTGAGTGGTTCGTTCAGCGGTGATATCTCCGGGCCCAAAAGCGTGGGCAAACCGACTTGGATAATCGATTTGGGTCGTTGCGTTTGGGGCATTTTGTAGCCGCGTAACGGCTTCATCCCATGGCAAGGCCATCTCGTCCGGATGCGAAACCGGTTCGAGGATCTGCTCCTCCAGGGAGGTCGTCCGACCATCCCAGAAGAAGGAAGTGGACCAGCCAATGTTTACAATGGCCATCGCATTTCGAACCCCTTGTGCTCCTGTGATTCCAGTGCTGTATTGATTCGGATCGGCGAATCCAGCGGATGGCAAATGGCATGAGCCACAGCTCATGGTGCCATCAGCAGAAAGGGATTTTTCCCAGAAAAGCAGGCGTCCAAGCTCAACACCTTCTACTGTCAAAGGATTGTCCTCGGGAATGTCCATTGGCGGGAAGAAGGGGGGGATTTCCAAGGCATAGGGTGTAGCAATGGCATCGCACGGAGGATCGCACGAATCCGGATTGCACCGCTCACACCCCGTCAAGGAAATGAGGATCAATGAAGCGATGAGTGTGTGCAGCTGCTTCGAAATCATCATTGCCGCGTGAGGTTCCAAGCGTCGTCCATCAAGTCCATCAGGCGCTCCCCCAGCACAGTGCCTTGGGCATTATGGGTAACCGGGTCTTCAACGATATCGATGGCATCTTGCTCCCCGACCAATGCTGCGGCAGCATTGAAATCAATCGTGAACGCGGTGAGTTCTTGGCTTTCAATGGCGAAAACGTCTTCCAGTTCGAAGACCACCGTCCGGTAACTTGCGTCGGTTCCGCAATGGTAGGAAAGCGGTTCTATCAATTGTTCTCCGCTTTCGGTAGCGAACTTCCCTTCGTACTTGACAAATACATAGCCAGAAGACCAGGTCCAAAACATTCCGGCAGATCCAGGCACGCTCAATGGATGATCGTTGGCGTAGGATGCAGGATCGATGTCCGTATTGATTTCGGCCGGCAAGCCCATGCCGAAGCGAATCGCATTGTAGGTTCCAACATCTGCAGCTGCCGTAATTTTTTGACCGTGAACCCCGAAGTCCAACAGAGCGACATCGTTGATTTCAAGCCATTCACCTCGCTCATTTCGAATCTCAATGGGGGCGATGTACATCTGCAAATTATCGATGCGAACAGGATGGCCCAAGTGGTCGGTTTGAACCGCTCCGACCGCACAATCCTCCCCGTTCCATTGGAGATTGAAATCCAGGCGAATCGAACCGGGGATTTCTGGCTCATTCGGTTGGGGACGACAGCCAACAAGCAGCAGGAATGCAATAACAAGAATGTCCAACCGAATTGTGAAGAAATTTTTGTGCTTTTCCATTGTGCAGTATGGGTTCTCAAGATAAGACACCTAATTTGCTCTGAAGTTGCATTTTAGTCACAAATTCCGGTAAATCATGGCGCGAAACGTGCGAGAAGGTCAGTTTTTCATTGTTCGGGCTTCTGCCGGCTCGGGAAAAACATTTCGCCTCGTTCAGGATTATCTCACCTGCTGCCTGCGCCATGATGATCCGCACTATTTCCGACGAATTTTAGCCATCACCTTTACGAATAAGGCGGCACAAGAAATGAAGGACCGCATCATGCAAGATGTTGTCGCGGTTTCTTTGGGCGAAGGGTCCATGTGGGAAACCCTGATCGCCGATCCTTCTGGTGAAAATGCGGCCGCGCATTTGACGCTACCTCCAGGTGAAATCCAGCGTCGTGCGCGCGTGCTTTCCGAAGCGATGCTGCATCGGTACGAGGATTTCAGTGTGATGACAATTGACAGTTTCGTCAATCGTTTGGTGAGGAGTTTTTCGCGCGATCTCAAATGGGATGAAGAATTTCAGATCGAATTGGATGAGGATGCCCTTGTTGAAGCGGCTGTGACGCGGGTCTTGGACCGTGTGGGTCGGCCGGGTGAAGAGGCGCTGACCCGATTGTTGGAAGGCTTTGTTCGCCAGCAGGTTGAGGAAGAACGGAATGCCCAACTCAAGTCGCAGTTGGTCAAATTTGGCAAGCAGGTTACCAAGGAAAACATGCAGGTGGCCCTTAACGCATTGGATTCAGAGATTTGGCACCCCAAACGATTGGATGAATACCGCAAAGCCATTCGAAAAACGCTGGCCGCGCAACGCAAGGAAGTGGTGGGCAAAGCCAGAACAGCGCTTCAAGCGATTGAAGACCAAGGATTGGACCCCTCTGACTTTTATTACTCGGATTTGCCCAAATGGCTCGCTCGCGTTGCGAAAGGTGCAGGGCGTAAGCCGCCAATGAGCAATCGTCTTTCGGGCCAGATTGAGTCGCAGGAATTCTTCAAAAAGAATGCCGCTTCGGATGTGATTCAACGAATTGAAGGCATTTTGCCGGATGCACTCCAAGCGGTCGAAGCCTGGCAAACCCTTTATGAAGGAGAATCAGGGGCGAAATTTAAACTGTTCGAGCATTTGCAGGAAAGGGTTAGTTTGATTGGGGTTTTGGGATTGATTCGAACCGAATTGGATGCGGTGCAAGAAGAACGCAACGTGCGCTTGCTCTCTACCTTGAATCGTGAAATTGCGACCATCGTCCGCGAAAATCCAGCCGCTTATATCTACGAACGCATTGGAAACCGTTACCAGCACATTTTCATCGATGAGTTTCAGGACACGTCCATTACGCAATGGCACAACCTTGTGCAATTGTTTGAGCACATCCTGTCAACCGGAAACATGGGAATGGTCGTCGGCGATGGCAAGCAAGCTATCTACCGCTGGCGCAATGGAAATTACGAGCAGTTGGAGGCCTTACCCAAATTGATTGGTGAACCAGGGTCAGTGCTTGAAATGGCAGCTACGACCCTTGAGCGGACCGAGCAATCGGTCACTTTGGGAAAGAATTTTCGTTCCGGATCGGCCATCGTCGATTGGAATAACCGTTGGTTCACTAAGATCCAAGAATCACTTCCTGAAGGTTTGAAATCGGTTTATCAAGGCTTGCGCCAAGACGCAGCCAAATCTTTTTTGGGTCAAGTGGTCGTTCGCTCGCTGGTGGAAAAGGATAGCGATGAACGCATGGCCCAGCGCCATCGTTGGGTGCTGGATCGCATTTTGGCGCATACCGGCGGCAGCCTCAGCGAATCCAGTGGAAAGCGCACATTCGTGCCCTCACAAGATCCTTCCGCGTTCGGACTGAAGGATGTCGCTGTGCTGATGCGGCGCAATCGTGACGGTGCCTTGCTTGCACAGTATTTGTTGGATCACGGCGTTACACCCTGGACTTCAGAGAGCTTGCATTTGGGAAGACATCCGGCTCCCCGCGGCGTGGTGGCTGCGATGCGAATGGCGATGGAGCCTGAGGACCCCAAGCATGTGATCGAGTTCACTCAATGTTTTTGTGCCATTCACAAGGAACACAATGAAGCCCGAATCCTCCAAGCTCATTTGGATGAACGAACTTACCAAGACTCAGAAGGCCGTTCGTTTGTCAAGCATGAATTGAAGACGACGGATCTCATGGAGGCCATCGCACCGCTGCTGCAGATGAAGCAACATGCATCGGAGCCTCTGACGACTGTGGTTGGCCATTGCTTTGAATCCTTGGGTTGGGGTCGGATGTTCCCGGCGTACGCGGAGGGAATGCTCGAAGCAGCTCAAGAGTTGAGCGTTCAGCGCAACGGAACGGTGCGCACATTTTTGGATTGGTGGGATCGAAAAGGCGACAAACGCAGCATTCGCGTCAGTGGAGGCAACGATGCGGTACAAATCATGACGCCGCACAAAGCGAAAGGCCTCGCCTTTCCGGTGGTGATTGCACCCGTCATCGACTCGGATTTCACCAAATTCAAGGATGAACTGCCGGTGTTGTTGGATGCTTCGGAGTATGGTCTGCCAGCAGCCCTGCTGCGTGATTCGGATTTGAAGGACACGCCATTGAACGCCATTCGTGAAGAGGAGATTGGTCGTACGCAATTGGATGCGTTCAACATTGCTTACGTCGCAATGACTCGCGCGATTGAGCGCTTGGATGTGTTGTTGGAATTCAAGTCTGAGCCGGAAGAAACGGCGACAACAAAGGGTCTTTCGCATGCCCTCTGGAAGGCTTGGAAGGAGGAGTTTTCGGAAGCGTTTCAGGATAGCGCGCTTTCCGTGCATGGCCAATTGGATCGAAAATCGTCGGAAGAAGCAGCTTCGCCCGATGAGCCGATTGAACGCCTAAACCCAAAGCTCGTGCTCGGACAATCCTATGAACAGCTGGTGGCTCGGCCCAAAGCACATTGGTCGGAACCGCTGCCCGCCGGTGAAATGAGTCCTAGGGATTTTGGAAACGCCGTTCACGGCGTACTGAGCGAGGTGGTGGTTCGAGAAGACTGGGGAGCTGTGAAGGAACGGCTTATGCGCACGGCCTTGCTTGCGCCCGAGCATCGCTCGATCATTGCCAATTCCGCTGAGAACGTTCTTCACCACCCCGAAATGCAGCGATTTTTTGACGTGCCGCATGCCCATGTATTTGCGGAACGGGCATTGCGTTTGAGCGCAGAAAAAGTTGGCCGGCCCGATCGTGTCGTGCAACTGGACGGTGTCTGGCACGTCATTGATTACAAGACGGGCCAACCGAAGTCGAAACACGCAGAACAGGTGCGAAATTATTGCGATGCCCTCGCCGGAGATTCGGCCACGCACAACGTATGCGGATGGGTGTTTTATACTTCGGAAATGCGTCTGGAACAAGTGTTGGATTGATTCCATTTGTCTGAAGGTCTTGTTTTTAAGTTGAGCGCTGTACCTTGCTTCCCAAGCTTGGAATCATGATGACATCACCTTTTTCATTTCGCCAGTTTTTTACAGGAACCTTCATTTTTTGGGGCGTTGTTTTTTTGGCAGGTTTTGAAGCGAATGCACAAACGGGTGCCAACGGTGGGCCGTTGTTTCAGAAAGGCTTTCCGGTTCCACAAACCCATGCGACAGAGGGAGGCGAAATCCGTGCCGAAGCGTGTGCCCCTGCCACAGCGCTGCGGGATCTGGAATGGAACAATGTTCGCGCTCTCATTGAAAATGCGGGAGCACTCTGGTACAACAGGGCAATCGATAAAGGCGCCTTCATGGTGCCTAAGGAAGAAGGCGTTTCGGTTGTTTATGGCGGCGCTTTGTGGTTGGGGGGAATCAGTCCAGATCAGCAATTGAAATTGGCTGCGGTCCGTTATCGAAATACGGGAAACGACTTTTGGCCAGGTCCATTGACCAACACAGGAGCCGCCGAGGTGGGGCCTTCAGTCTGCGAGCAGTATGATCGATTTGCCATTTCACAAAGGGCCGATGCCATGCGCCATCGGCAGTATTTTGACTGCGCAGGAGATCCCGATTGTGACATGGAAGAGCAGTTTCCAACCGGCTACAGCATTCCGTCTTACTTCTTTGAATATCCGGCGCACGGAAATGTCAGTTTGAACCAGGATTTTTATCTCTCGCCGTTCTATGATTACGACGGAAACGGCTTTTACGATCCGTCTGCTGGGGATTATCCTTGGTACGATTTCCTCCAGGAAATTGACTGTGCAGAGCGCCGCCGCCAAGACCCTGTGCCGTTGTACGGTGACCAGACCTATTATTGGATTTTCAATGACAAAGGAAACATTCACTCGGAGTCGCAGGGCGAGCCGATTGGAATGGAAATTCGAGCGCAAGCCTTTGCTTTCTCGACCAACGATGAGGTCAACAATATGCAGTTTTACAACTACGTGTTGATCAACCAAGGGACTCAAACCCTCACCGAGACGTATTTCGCGCAATGGGTAGACTGTGATTTGGGAGGGCACGTGGATGACTATGTAGGCGTGGATGTGAACCGAGGCTTGGGTTACTCATACAATGGCGACGCGTTTGATGAAGCCACGAGCTATTCCATTGGATACGGCGAGAATCCGCCGGCCATGGGTGTGGATTTCTTTGAAGGCCCGTACCAAGACGCGGATTCAATTGACAACCCCCTGACGACCAACTTCAGTGACGCCATTGATTCTTTGGGTATTCCATACCAAGGAATAGGCATTGGCTATGGCGACGGAATCATTGACAACGAGCGCTATGGAATGCGGAAGTTTATATACTACAACTGGAACTTCGGCATCAATGGCCAGCCAACGCTTGCAGCGCAGTATTACAACTACATGCGTGGTTTTTGGAAGAACGGTCAGCGCATGGCTTATGGTGGCGACGGTTTGACCGCAGCCACCGGAGCCGATTTGGAAATTCCGGCCGATTACATGTTTCCGGACGACACGGACCCATATGCTTGGGGCACTTCAGGGGTTGATGTCGAGCCATGGACCGAGGTTGGTGCAGGAAACCCGCCAGGTGATCGACTGTTTTTGCAATCTGCTGGTCCCTTTACGCTCGAACCGGGTGATTACAACAACATCACAGTGGGAATGGTTTGGGCTAGAGCAACGGGTGGAGAACCCTTCGAAAGCGTTGAATTGCTTCGTTTGGCCGATGACAAGGCGCAATCCTTGTTTGACAATTGTTTTGAGATTGTTTCTGGACCGGATGCGCCTGATGTGAGTATTCAAGAGCTGGAAAATGAACTCATTCTCTACTTGACCAATACGAATCCGCTTTCGAATAATTATGAAGAGGAGTACAGCGCTAATGATCCATCGATTCCGACCGAATTGGAGGATGGAACGGTATTGAGCGAAGAGCAACGCAGCTATCGATTCGAGGGTTACTTGGTTTATCAATTGCGGGACAATGCGGTGAGCCCTTCTGATCTCGGTGACATTGACGCTGCGCGATTGATTGCTCAATGCGACGTTCAAAACGGAGTGTCCCAGGTCATCAATTACGAGTTTGATCCGACCATGGAGTTGTCGGTTCCAATCCTTGAAGCCGATGGCCAGGACGAAGGCATTTTTCATAGCATGCGGGTCACCACGGATGCCTTTGCCCAAGGCGACAACCGGCTGGTGAATTTTAAGACCTACTATTTCATGGTCTTGGCATACGGATATAACAATTATCGTCCGTTCAATGCCTTACTGGGAACGGGCCAAGACGTTCAGTTCAAGGCTTCACGTAAGGCTGCTGTAGGTTCGATTCGATCTTACTCGGGTGTTCCTCACAACCCTGCTCCTGAGTCGGGTGGCATGG
>Ga0209630_10001731_pt1 | contig 22657 bp, 17 predicted proteins | sample COG_01_FD_184745 | JGI IMG/M metagenome (GOLD analysis project Ga0209630, IMG submission 184745) | Pelagic Microbial community sample from North Sea - COGITO 998_met_01 (SPAdes) (version 2) | ecosystem: Environmental > Aquatic > Marine > Neritic zone/Coastal water | place: Helgoland, sampling... | reverse complement strand
CAGTAAACACAGCCTTTAAAAGTGTAGGTAAAAGAAAAAGAGCAACCATTTCTGATTGCTCTTTCGTTGTAGCGGGGGTAGGACTTGAACCTACGACCTTCGGGTTATGAGCCCGACGAGCTACCAACTGCTCCACCCCGCGATGAGGTTCCGATTCAGCTATATGCTAGGTCATAAACCCTAGCGCAGAAGCGGACAGCAAATGTAGTCCGTCTTTTTCCATATCCAACAATAATAAATGATTTTTTGAAATATAAGTTCTTCAAACAAAAAGACATCCTATTTTGAGTGATCAATAAGAACAAAGAGCTTCAGCATGTGCTGCCAAATAATTGTAGAAGTATAAGAACATCATTTATGCTGATGGATTCATCTGAATCAAGGACATATTCACAGTCTAAGAGGCAGCCAAATTCGCTTAATAACAGTAACACATCGGCGATAGAGATGATTCCGTTTGAATCAAAATCTCCCAAACAGGTTTCTCCGCTATATATAGAGCAATCGCTAGGGTAGGGATTGATTTCTAATGGCGCTGAAGGTGAAAGGTCATGACCTTGAAGTGCTGCGGATTCAGGTGCATACCTTAAAGATCTGAAAACAGCATTAAACACTGCGGCATTTCCTTGTTGAGTGGTTCCGTAGGTGTTTATAGGGTTTATATAATCCCAAACTAATTCTTTATTGGCATCTATCTCGAAAATATGACCCGAAGCCCCTTCGCAAATCAAAGTGTTTCCGTTAGGAAGTCTTTGAGCTCCGCTTACATTTTGAGAGAAGAATTCAGAATCAAGGGTGTCAGGAAATGACCAACTGTATTCTACAGGAAAAAAGGTGTCTGATGGGTTTGTTGAAATATTGTATTGTCCTTGTTCCATTTCGGGAAGCTGGATCTGGTCAACCGTACTGTAATTTCCTTCTGGCCTGTTATTCCCATTGTTGTAAATGAGTACTTCTCCTTCATTAGGAAGCCCTACTTCGATCCAATGGCAGTCGTGTTGAGCGAATAGCTTTTGGTCTAAAACATCTCCTCTGCCATATGCTGCGGGATTTCCCCATCTGTACATTAAATCTCCAGATTCACCCATAGCTTCCGAAGTCGTCGTATTGTGATTGATAATCCAAAGTTCATTTACGCCTCGTAGGCTTATCATTATTTGGTCTAAATCAGAGTTGTAATCTATGGAATTTGAGTGCAGCCAGTCTCGAGCACTGTAAGCAGTCCCTCCTTCAGCGGCATAGTTTATATCGATTTTTCTTGGAAAATCGGATGGTAAGCCATAATTGGGTATTGAGTCATGAGTATTTTGTACCAAGTGATCCCAGGCATCCCAACTCCAAACGATGTTTCCTCCTTCGGGATATGTAGGTTCTATTTCTAAGATATATGTAGACCAAACACTGACAGCTGATAGCTCAGGCAACCTGCCTTTTGAGATTGCATCTTCAGTACTGTTATGCTTCCAAGCGATTGCCAGAATATTACCATTGGGCAACTCTTCGACATCGTGATGTAAATGCACTGTGTCATTAGCGAGAGAATAACTCCACGTCTGGTCCCCTTCCCAGTTATATTTCTCTATAGCTCCCCCTCTTCCTCCACCTAAGAAAACTGAAGAGTCTAAATTACCACATCTTAAAAGTGATCCATCATCAAGTATGTATGCCATCATTCCCGCCCTCAAGCTGCTTTCCCAAGTATTTATCTCATACCCACAATTGTCAATAAGGTGAGTATAATAGCTCCCGCTAGCTGCTACCAGAGTATACCCATTGAATGAGCCCTCTGAATTTTGAAAAACGCCAACTGTTTGAGGATCTGTTTGGGCTATAGATACAGTTGTAATGAAAATCAAAATAATAGCAAATAAGAAATGACGATGCACGCGGTTGTGTTTATTCATAATTTAAAACAGACTTTAGAAATCCTTCACCAATGGGGATAGCTAGCGAGTTTACATCACCGCTTCTTTCTGGATGCCATTGAACTCCGACGAAGAAGGGGTGAGCGATTGTATCCTTGTGTCGTACACCCTCTGCCAATCCGTCTGGAGCAATAGCCCAAACTTCTAAATCTTCTGACAAACGCGAAATACCTTGATGGTGATTACTCACGGGATCTAATATGTCGGCTACATTGATATCAAATACACCGATGTTTTTTACGATTTCAATCGGGTGATTTACTGCGCCAGAGGGTCCCCTGTGAATACTACTGAGAGTGTCTGGTAGATGAGGGTGAAGGCTACCTCCTAAGTGTACGTTCATGAATTGAAGTCCCCGGCAGACTCCGAGACACGGAGTTCCCTTTTCTAAAGCATAGTCTAAAAGCACTCCTTCGAGTTCATCTCTTACGATGTCTATAGTCCCACATCTTATCGTGTCAAAAGAGTTGTCGTAAAGACCGGGATGTATATCTACACCACCAGTCATTATGATTCCATCAGCATTTTCAAGCTCTAGTGCTAACTGAGAAAGGGGTGTCGTATATGCGTTAACCCAATTTATTTCAATTGTAGTATCGAGTTTCTCAATAAAATTACGGTATGAGAAAGATCTATTTTGTTTAGATAGGACGATTGTAATCGATTGAGGCTTTTCTTTGAATGAATATTTGCTATCACTACATGCAGAAAATGTGCAAATAAAGAAGACTAAAAATAAAAGGCGGAGTTTATCCATACTTCAAAAGTAAGTTAGCTTGATTTAGTCCACAATGTTTAGAAAGATTTCCCCACCTGCTCTTTATAATTACCTCCTTAGTTTTAAGTAGTTTTAAGATCCCACATTGGATTTATCATTAATATTATATTTATTAAATTTGCTATAGCTTTATCCAATCATAAAAGCATTACATATGTTTAGATATATTTTATCTACATCTATATTGTTTATTCTTACTTTTTCTGTGAACTTTTCCCAAACTGATCACATGGCTATAGCATGGAATGAACAGGTTTTAGAAGCAATTAGGAATGACTTTGCGAGGCCTACAGTTCACGCCCGTAACCTGATGCACTCAAGCACGATCATGTATGATTGTTGGGCTGCTTACGATACAACATCTTCTGAGCAATACTTCTTAGGCAATACGATTGGAAGCTTTACGAGCGTATTTGACTTCGAAAATTTTGAACCGAACATTCCTTCGAATTCCTTAGAAAAGAAGAAAGCTCAAGAGGTTTCTATGAGCTATGGAGTATATAGATTGATCAAGCATAGGTATATGAATTCTCCTCAGTGGCCTTCAACGCTTTTAAACATAAATGCTCAAATGGCGTCACAAGATCTTGATACTTTAATTGTTTCAACGGATTATATAAATGACGGACCGGCTGCTCTTGGAAATTATTTAGCGGAACAGATTATTGCGTTTGGAATGCAAGACGGAGCGAATGAAGCGAGTGATTATGCGAGCACTTGCTACACCTCAATAAATCCAAATATTCAGCCAGAAGAACCTGGGACAAGTGGAATCATTGATCCCAATGCTTGGCAAGCCATTGAGCTTTCTATTCTTATAGACCAAAGCGGTGAGGTTATCACTGAGGTACCCCCATTTTTGGGCCCTGAGTGGGGGGAAGTACAAGGCTTTGCTCTCAGAGATTCCAACTTAACTCATGTTGTTATAGATAGTTGTACGTTAAAGACATACTACAATCCTGGTCCTCCAGTTTATTTAGACACCAATGTTGCCTCTAGTTTTGATGAGAGCTTATATAAGTGGGGATTCGGAATGGTGATAAAATGGTCTGAGCATCTCGATCCTTCTGACGGAGTGATGTGGGATATAAGCCCTGGTTCACTTAAGTATGATGGTGAGACTCCTCCTGTTGAAGAGTTCGCAAATTTCTACGATTGGGAGCGAGGTGGTCTTGTGAGTTGGCATAATGAAGATGGATCTTTCGGCGGAAATGGTCACGAAGAAAATCCATTTACAGGTCTGCCCTATGAACCTAATATAGTTCCTCGTGGAGATTATGGACGAGTAATTGCTGAGTTTTGGGCAGACGGCCCAGATTCTGAGACGCCCCCTGGTCATTGGTTTACTCTCCTTAATGACTTCATTCTAGTTCCACAATCAGGTGAGCATAGGTGGAGGGGGCAAGGGCCAATCATTGAAGATCAAGAGTTCATTGTAAAGTCCTACTTAGCTCTAGCTGGCGCTATGCACGATTGTGCAATAGCCGCTTGGAGCAACAAAGGTTGTTACGATTATATTCGACCTGTTTCAGCTATTCGATATATGGCAGAGAAAGGCCAAAGTACAGATATGACGCTTCCGAATTACCATCCAGCAGGCCTACCATTAGTGCCCGGGTTTATTGAAGTTGTAGATGATGACCATCCACTTGCTGACTTTGGAGGCGAGGATCATGTAGGGGAGATTGCAATACATAGTTGGAAAGGACCAGATTATATTGAGGTTCCTCAAATTGATGAAGCTGGTGTGGGTTGGATTTTAGCTGAGCAATGGTGGCCATACCAACGACCAAGTTTCGTAACACCACCTTTTGCTGGATACTTCAGTGGTCACAGTACATTTTCACGAGCTGCAGCTGAGCTTTTAGAGATGTTAACCGGCTCTGCTTATTGGCCTGGAGGACTGGCAGAGTGGTCCGCACCTCAAAATCAATTTCTAGTATTCGAAGATGGTCCTTCTGTTGAACTTACCCTTCAGTGGGCTACATATCTAGATGCTTCTAACGAAAGTGCTCTTTCTAGAATTTGGGGAGGTATTCATCCACCTGTAGATGATGCTCCAGGTCGTTATGTTGGCATTCATGCTGGTAGAAATGCATTTAATTTTGCTGAGACGATAACTTTCCCTGACTGGGCAATGGAATTTGGAGGTGAAGGGTTCTTACCAAGTGAAGACTGTAGTTGTGATTTTGACAATGATGGAGTTGTAGGCTCATCGGATTTGATGTTGTTTCTTGCTGCGTATGGTTTAGGTTGGGCTGGTCCGTTTGATTTGGACAACTCAACAGTTATTGGTGCTCAAGATTTACTTGTTTTTTTACAACGTTTTGGTCAATCATGTGACTAAGATAAAATTAATTTACATATTATGACAATTATAAGATTATTTAAACCATTTGCATTTTTTATTCCAGTTGTAACAGTCGTGTCGTTGTGTATTTTTGGATGTTCCTCTGAATTGGAGCCTGGGAATGATTCATTAAGTGATCGCCTATCAATAGAAGAAATAAATGCTAAACGCGGAGATGCATGTGACTGCATATCAAACACTATAGCTAAACTTGATGCTTTTACAGTGAAAATGAATTCTGGAGAGTATAAAAAGAGTTCAGATTTAAATTCAGCTTTAATTGTTGCCATGAATGGTTGTATGACTCCTACTGGTCATCAGGAAGCAGATGCAGCTTGGTCTGTTTCTATGTCTGGTTGTGAGTCTTTTTTATCAATTAGAGAATCAATGATGTTAGTCAGTCAAACAGCTGCTCTCTTAAAGCAAGCTGAACAAGAAGAATTATTCAAACAAACTGGAGGCGCAAGTGGTTCTGCTGAAATTTTAAACCGTCTAAGTAATAAAAACAAGTAAGGCCTGGTTAATCACCAAGTCCAAGTTTTTGGATGACTAAATTAACTTCTTTTTCTGTGCTTTTTAGTTTTGAATTACACAGTTCAAGAAGTTCTGTAGATCGTTTAATAGTGTTTGTTAGATCATCTATTGAGAGCTCATCATTTTGTAGCGAGGAAAGTATTTCCTGAAGTTCGGTGATCGAATCATCATAATTCATATCCTTCAGGGACTTTGTTTTATTACTATTTGACATGTGTTTTTATTTGTTTTTACATTGAATAACTTCAGCAAGTAAGTTCCCTTTATGCATCTCAATTTCAATATTATCTCCTTTTTTAAGATTTTTAGAGTCTTTGATAGATTTTCCATCAAGCCTAACAATGCTGTATCCTCTAGATAATGTGTTTTTTGGTTTAATAAGCTCCATACTAGTGGCTAGGCTCAATAGGGTTTCTTTCTGTTTAGTGAACACCCGCTGAAACTCTCGATATAAATCCATCTTTATTTTATCCAAAGATGATGTTTCTTTATGGAGCAGTCTTATCGGGAGATCTAATAATGTTGTTTTTGCATTACTTAGATTTGTTTTTTCTCGGTTAATAACAGTCTTACTTCTACTGCCAATTCTAGTAGCGATATCTATCAACATAGACGAAAACATCAAGCTTTTATCTACCACGAAATCACCTACGTCGGTAGGCGTCTTAAAATATCGATGAGCTACAAAATCAGCTATTGAAAAATCTGTTTCATGACCAATTCCTGTTAGTACTGGAGTTGTAAGTTCCCCTATTTTGATAGCCAACTGAACATCATTGAAACAGTCAAGATCTAGAGGTGATCCTCCACCTCTAATGAGGACAATAACATCCGAATTAGATTCATTTGCTTTGTCAAGAGAATTGCATATTTGGACAGCGGCGTTTTTCCCTTGAACGGAAGCAGGGAATACCGTTATTTCAAATCTAAATAGCCATTCGTTATGAAGTACATGGTGAACGAAATCCCTGAAGCCTGATGTGCCAGGAGATCCAATAAGCGCAATTCTATGAAGCACAGTAGGCAGTGTGAGTGCTGAGTTTTTATGCTGCAGCCCTTTTTCTTTAACTTTCGCTAAAGTTTCAGCTTTTCTACGTTCGAGCTCTCCTAGCATAAAGGATAAATCGATTTTAGAGATATCTAAGCTTAAACCATGAATCTCACTAAACTTAACTCTGCACTGGAATATGATTTCACTTCCATCTTTAATTACGCTTGTATAAGACTCGCCTAAATCAGCTTTAACTTTCTCAAAAGTTTTACGCCAAAGCATCGCTTTAATTGCAGCTTTTCGTATTCCATTACTCTCTTCGACAAGGTCAAAGTAAACATGTCCTGATCTACTGTGACTGACTTTCGCAATCTCCGCTTTTACCCAAAACTCAGCACTTCCAGTTTTAGCTTCAAGAGCATTTTTAATGCTTCTGTTAAGCTGAAATAAGGAGAATACCCTACGGTCTTCTACTATGTTTATTTCTGGACTACGACTCTCCATGATTGTGGAGTGAAGGTAGATGAAAATTGATCTTGTGGTACGAAACGAATGATTTGAATTCCGTTACAAATTTCACTGGCGTCTATCGTTAAATGTTCGTTAGCTATTAATGATGTAGTGTAATTTAAGCGACCGTTTAAATCATACAATGACACGATACCATTTACTACAGCATTCATAGAAATCCCATTTGATGACACTATTGGTTGATCCATTAACCTGTTGAGTTCCTCGATACCACTTGTGTTTTCTGTGATAGACAAAGACGTGCCATGATATGCATCTCCAAAGGTCTGACTTTGAAGGTTTGCAGCAAGGCCAGACATGTAAAAGCTCACTTCCCCACTACCGGTTTCAGGTGCGATCCAGGTAGTTGTGAAAATACCTGTAGAACTAGGAGTACTTTGTTCTACGATGTGTCTCGAAGCTACTGATTCAATTTGGACAGAAGTTCCAGGATTTGTGAATTCTCCAGCATTTGATCCATCAGTCAAAACGGATGTGGCTTGAAACCCATAACCTACCGCTGTGTTGGAGGTTACATTAAAGCTCACTTCATATGTATCCCCTGCGATGTAAGTTAATACCTCATCTCCGATAATATTTGTAATAGTCATGCTTGATTCTGCAGTCATAGCCCCTGGTTGGTTATGGCATTGTATGCAAGATTGAGCAGATCCTGGAGCACCTGTTCTGTCTTGGTTTTGGACTTCAGCCACTCCATCAGAACTAGAAAGAAGGCTTAAAGCAATGATTGGTACAGCAGACATTGCGAAGATAATTTTTTTCATGAGTGCGAAATTACACTTTTCATATTAAATGTATAGTTGTTGATCAACTAAATCCTCCTCGTGTTCGTTCATTTGATTACATTCCTGTCTCTAGATGCGTCTAAATAATTGTAGGTAACAACTATTTTCCATACAACGATCGCCTTATCTAAAGGAGATAGCTTTAATAAATCAGGTCGCCTATGTATTTTAGGAAGTATTCGTTTATTAATTCTACTTAAAACAGTCCAAAAAATAAGTTTCATTTTTATGTTTTTTCTCTGGTAATGATTAATGCAAGATAGTTACTCAAGACTTTCAACAGTTTAGAGTGAGCAAAATTATGAAGGGCTCGTCTTTAAAGTGAAGTGTTTTCTTGAAATTTGTATGTTATGGGTACAAGTGTAGATCGAGATTTCAGATGGGATAGGATCATATTAGTTGCGATTATATTAATTGGTTGCTCTAGTGGTGTTGTTGCTCTAGTAAGTGATGATGAAACGCCATCACAACAAAAAAAATACTTGTCTCATCCGGAACCTATTTCTAAATTAAAGGGGTATAATCTACCTGAAAAGGAACTAGCTGTGGCTCCAGAGGAGAAATCCAATAATGAATTTGTATTCAGTGAAGATGTTGTGGAGCCAAAGACTAAAGATGTAAAGTTAGGATCTTTACTGCCCTGTAGCTGCTGTAAGAAAACCATAAGAGTCCCTAAAAACCCCTATACAAGACATCAGTCGGCAGCGCGTTCTTTACCCAGTAGTTTTTTTGTAAAAAATGATTCTGAGTTGGCATATGGTTTAAGTGTAAATAAACTTGTTGAGGTGTCAGATGGACGGGGGTATAGAATCGATAGACTTAAATACAGTAAAGCTGTTCTCCTCCCAGAGGTTAGAGATCTTTTGGAAAATATGGGGCATGACTATGCGGATGCTTTAAAAGGCACAGATTCTGAAGGAACTGTGTTTAGAGTAACTTCTATGACCAGGACCGATCATCAACAAAGAAGCCTACGAAGAAGAAATAGAAACGCCACCAAAAGTCTATCAACTCATAGTTATGGTGCTTCTTTCGATATTGCTTTTATGGATAGAGCAAACGAAGACGATAATTGTAACCGCCCCACTCGTGAGATGCAAAAACTACTTCTACGGTATCAAAAAGAAGGGAGAATTTTAATCATTCCTGAAGGAGGGTGCATGCACATCACCCTTTTAAGAGTTAAACCTTAGTTTAAGAGCACTCTTTTTGTTCCCCACTTTTCAGTTTCAATCAAGAACATTCCCTCAGAGAATCCTGAAAAATTGATAGAGACACCTTCTCCAATTTGAATCATTCTTCCGGCAAGATCTCGGACTTTCCATTTTACATTTAATGGTAAACCATGAAGAGTTGTTATTCCATTTATCGCTGGGTTAGGAGCTATAGACCAAACGAATTCATCGATTTCATTGACTTCAACACTTTCACATTCTTGATGGTATGTTTGCATCCACAGCATACCACCGATAATTGCTGGTCCAGCACAGTCTCCATGATCAAGTGCCCCTCCATTTGAAGTTACCACACTAGTTGCTCCATTTGCATTCATCCATTCTTCTGCAACAAGGGCATTCTGATAGAAAACCTGTTCGTCTTCTGTACAATAGTACATTTTCATCGGTGAAAGAGGGACCCATTGGTAGACGTCATTGTCCTGAGCTGCGATGTTGAATGGGTGGTCAGGGTTGTTGGTTAGTTCTTCTATGATACCTTGTTGAAGCATATCGCTAAGTAAATCAGGAAGGTATGCGTTAATTGTAGCGGCATCAGTATCACCATCGAACAGTGCGGGTAAACCTGTTGCGTAAGGCTCTTGGAAAATTTCGCTTAAGTCTTCGTATATATTTCCGTAGTAGCTATTCCAGCCTATGATATTGTATGCTATATAAGCTGGGTTTGAGTAAGTGTCACTTTCAGCTATTTGAATAGATTGAGTTCCAGAAATGTCATAAGGACCGCTTAGAGGAGCTGAAGCAGTTAAAGGATATTCTTCAGACCAGTTTTCTTGTAGTTCTCTCGAAAAAGCCATTGAAGCATGACCACCTTGTGAATATCCTGTTGAGTAAAATTCATCGTCAAAGCTGAATCCCAATTCTAACCCAAGTGTCTCTGCTGCTTGAAGTAAGTACACTCCTGCATCTGCTTCAGATTGAGCGTGTACATATGGATGCATCAGGTCTGAAATTCCAAGTCCAACGTAGTCTGGCATAAGAGTAATGTAGCCAGGACTTGACATTAAGTATCCTAAACTACCCTCACCTGATAAAAATGAAGGGGCATCAGTCCGTTTGAAAATTGTGCCGTGCATGTATGTAATCACTGGCAAAGAACATCCCTTGTCAGTCCCAATAGGAATGAACATTGCTCCACTTACTGTTATCGTGCTATCGAGATAGGGCATCTCGTAAGTAACTCGGTATGCATCTACACCATACTCAGCTGTATAAACACTGGCAGGAAGTTGAAAATAAGTAGCCATATTAGCAATGTTATCAGAAGTGTATGAACTTAGGAGTTCAGCTGTTTGGGCCAAAGTGCTTGTATAGGTAGTCATAGCAAGCAGTAAAGTCACAAAGGAAAAGGTGTAAGTTTTCGTCATCATAAAAGTATAGGATTATATAAGATGGTAAATTACAACTTATAAGTGTATCACCTCATCATAAGCTGCCGCCGCCGCCTCCATAATAGCTTCTGAAAGAGTGGGATGGGGGTGTACGGTTTTTATAAGTTCATGCCCCGTTGTTTCTAATTTTCTAACGGCTACGAGCTCTGCAACCATTTCAGTTACGTTAGCGCCTATCATATGGCCGCCTAAAAGCTCGCCGTATTTAGCATCAAAAATTAATTTCACGAAACCATCTTTGTGGCCAGCTGCGCTAGCTTTTCCAGAAGCTGAGAAGGGAAACTTACCCACTTTGATGTCGTATCCAGCATCTTTAGCAGCTTGCTCAGTCATACCTACGCTTGCTACCTCAGGGAAGCAGTACGTGCATCCAGGAATGTTATCGTAGTCAAGAGCTTCGGGTGATTGTCCAGCAATTTTCTCAACACATATGATGCCTTCAGCGGAAGCTACGTGAGCTAAAGCTTGGCCTGGTACACAATCGCCAATCGCGAAATATCCAGGGATGTTACTCATGTAGAACTCGTCAACAAGAATCTTGCCTTTGTCTGTTGCGATCCCTACATCTTCAAGTCCTATGTCTTCGATATTTGCGACGACTCCCACTGCACTAAGTACAATATCGCAATCGATTACCTCATCACCTTTTTTTGTCTTAACAGAAACTTTACATCCGCTACCCGAAGTGTCAACTGAAGTGACTTCTGATGAAGTTTTTATTGTGATTCCTTGCTTCTTGAGAGATTTTTGAAGTTGCTTTCCAACTTCCTTGTCTTCTACAGGAACAATTCCATCCATGTATTCAACTATGGTTACATCCGTTCCGATAGAATTGTAGAAGTACGCGAATTCGACTCCGATAGCTCCTGAACCCACGACAACCATTTTCTTTGGTTGGGATTTTAACGTCATAGCCTCTCGGTATCCGATGATCTTATTTCCATCTTGAGTTAAGTTGGGAAGTTGTCGTGATCTAGCACCTGTTGCTATGATGATGTTTGCTGCCTCAAGAACTTGAGTACCGCCATCGTTAGGGGTAACTTCTATACGTTTTCCAGCTAGGACTTTCCCAGTTCCCATAATCACATCAACTTTGTTCTTCTTTAGAAGGAAGGTTACTCCTTTAGACATTCCATCTGCAACTCCACGTGAGCGAGCGACCATACCTCCGAAGTCTGCTTTAGGTTCTGCAACTTGAATTCCGTAGTCTTCAGCGTTCTTAATGTAGTCGAATACATTGGCGCTTTTTAGAAGAGCTTTAGTGGGTATACATCCCCAATTAAGACAAATACCACCAAGTGATTCACGCTCAATCACAGCCGTCTTAAGACCAAGTTGAGATGCGCGAATTGCAGTCACGTAGCCTCCAGGGCCACTTCCTAAAACGATTACGTCGTACTTCATATTAGATTCGATTGTTAGAAGATGTTGCTGAATATTGGAAGTGCAAAGTTAGTTGGTAGTTGGTTATTTTAATGCGTCAATCTATGTCAGTGTGTTCCATGCCTTGGACATTACCTTTGCGGCATAATTCTAATTATGAAAAATTTAGTATTGTTTGGTCCTCCAGGCGCAGGAAAAGGAACGCAAAGCGCATTTTTAGTAGCGCATTATAATCTTGTGCATTTAAGCACAGGTGATGTGTTTAGGATTCATATTAAAGGTGGTACAGAGCTAGGTAAACTTGCTCAATCCTATATGGATAAAGGGGAATTAGTTCCGGATGAAGTTACAATATCTATGCTTGAACAGGAGGTAGAGAAGCATCCTGATGCAAAAGGATTTATTTTCGATGGATTCCCAAGGACTACTGCTCAGGCTGTGGCTTTGGATAAATTTCTAGAGGGACGAGGAGTTTCAGTTGAGTCGATGCTAGCTCTTGAAGTTGAGGTGGAAGAGTTGAAGAAAAGACTCTTAGCCCGCGCTGAAACAAGTGGACGTGCAGATGATGCAGACCCTTCTGTGATTCAAAATCGAATTGATGTTTACAACGCTGAGACAGCTCCCGTTGCTAATTTTTATAAGAAAGCTGGTAAGTTTAAATCCATCAATGGACTAGGTTCTGTAGAAGATATCACAGGACGTTTAGTAGCTGAAATAGGATAATGGCTATTCAAAATTTTGTTGATTATGTGAAGATATGCTGTCGATCTGGAAAGGGTGGAGCGGGATCTATTCACATGATGCGTAATAGAACCACTTCTAAAGGTGGACCCGATGGAGGTGATGGGGGAAGGGGAGGACATATAATCGCAGTGGGGAGTTCTCATAAATGGACGTTGTTGCATCTTAAATACAGCAAGCACGTAATTGCAGGTCATGGTGGAAGAGGGAGTGGGAACCACAAGCACGGTGCTGATGGTATTGATAAGATTATTGAAGTCCCTTTAGGTTCAATAATTAAAGATGCTGAGACTGGTGAAGTTGTTTGTGAGATTACTGAGGAAGGTCAAACAGCAATTGTAGCCAAGGGCGGACTGGGTGGTCGTGGAAATGATCATTTTAAGTCACCGACGAATCAAAGTCCAGAGTATGCTCAGCCTGGGCAAGATGGTGTAGAGGAGTGGAAGATTATAGAGCTAAAACTATTAGGTGATGTGGGACTTGTTGGATTTCCGAACGCTGGAAAATCCACTCTTTTATCAGTTGTGAGTGCTGCAAAACCAGAAATTGCGGATTATCCTTTTACGACTATTCGACCTAATTTAGGTATGGTGGCCTACAGAGATGACAGATCCTTTGTTATGGCCGATATCCCTGGGATTATTGAAGGTGCCGCAGATGGGAAAGGTCTTGGAGTTAGATTTTTAAGGCATATTGAACGAAACCCGGTATTGCTATTTATGGTTCCGGCTGATGCTGATGATATCGTTGCAGAGTACAGAACTTTATTAAATGAACTCGAAAAGTACAATCCCGAGATGCTTACAAAGCAAAGGATATTAGCTGTTTCGAAGTCTGATCTTTTAGACGATGAACTCGAAGAGGATATGAGAGCTGAGCTTAAAAAAGAAGCTCCAGATTTAGATCCATTCTTCTTTAGTTCTGTAGCGTATAAAAACATAGATAAGTTGAAAGATTTAATGATGTCAGCTATTGAGGATGCTAACCCAGACACAGGTTTGTCTAAGGGGCCTTTTGCGCCTTTGCCACCACCTTTAGTAAAATAATCATATGACGAATTTAATTACTTTAAGTGATGAAGTAAAGTCAGCTCTGAGGACAGGAAAACCTATTGTTGCTTTAGAATCTACCATCATTTCTCACGGGATGCCGTATCCAGAGAATGTTAAAACAGCTCGGAAATTAGGTGATATTATCCGTGATGAGGGTTGCGTTCCAGCTGTTGTAGCAGTTGCTGATGGAAAACTGCATGTGGGTATAAGTGATGCACTTTTAGAAAGATTGGCCACTGAAAAGGGTGTTCTTAAAGTGAGTCGTAGAGATATTCCCACAGCTCTTGCTTCAGGAGCGATAGGCGCCACCACCGTAAGTGGAACTTTGATTGCAGCTCACAGAGCAGGAGTGAGGGTCTTCGTAACAGGGGGAATAGGTGGAGTTCATAGAGGAGCTGAAAAAACATTCGATATCAGTGCTGATTTAGAGGAGCTTGCGATTGGTAATGTAGCAGTTGTAAGTGCTGGCGTTAAAGCGATTTTAGACCTTCCTAAAACTCTTGAAGTTTTAGAAACAAAAGGAGTTCCAGTCATCGGATTCCAAACAGATGATCTACCAGCATTTTACACTCGTAAAAGCGGTCTTAAACTCGTTGCAAGAGCAGATTCACCAAACGAAATTGCTTCTATGATGAAAGCTAAATGGGATTGTGATATAGATGGTTCTATCCTAGTTATGAATCCTATTCCTGAAGCGTTCGAGGCTGATGCGGATATTATAAACGCCTCGATAGATGAAGCTCTAGCATTGGCTGATAAAAAGGGCGTGTTCGGTAAGGAGATTACCCCCTTTATCCTAGCTCATGTAGCTAAGGTTACAGGAGGTGATAGCTTAGCTGCAAACATTGCTCTTGTTGAGAATAATGCGAGGGTAGGAGCGCAGGTCGCAAAAGCGTATTCTCACCTTACCTAACTCAGTGTCGCAATTCGTATCTTCGCGCCGATGCAAGAAGAGAAAAACACACCTGAATTAGAAATTGATTTTCGCGAGATATTGCTGTCAGATTACAGAATGGCTTGTGTTAGTCGCGAAATGTCTGTTTTAGGTAGGAAAGAGGTGCTTACGGGCAAGGCGAAATTTGGAATATTTGGTGATGGAAAGGAGGTGTGTCAGCTTGCACTCGCTAAAGTTGTAAGGCCTGGTGACTGGAGGAGTGGCTACTATAGAGACCAAACATTTATGATGGCTAGAAACCTCATAAATATCCAACAATATTTCGCAGCTCTGTATGGAGATACCGATTTAACACGAGAACCAACTTCCGGCGGGCGTCAGATGGGCGGACATTTTGCCACTAGATTTTTAAGCGAAGATGGCGATTGGTTGGACCAGATGGCAGATGTTAATAGCTCTTCAGATCTCAGTCCTACTGCTGCTCAGATGCCTCGACTTTTAGGTCTTGCTCAAGCAAGTAAGGTGTACAAGTCTCTGCCAGAAATGGCGAAAAAAATGGCGAAGTTTACTGATGGAGGAAATGAAATTGCCTTTGGAATGATAGGGGATGCAAGTACATCACAAGGCCTTTTTTGGGAGACTTTGAATGCAGCGTGTGTGCTTGAGGTGCCTATGCTGATGTCAGTTTGGGATGACGGATACGGAATATCTGTACCTAAGAAATACCATACTACGAAAGAGAGTATTTCCGAAGCCCTTCGGGGATTTCAAAAATCGGAAGGCACTAACGGACTCACGATATTCAGAGTAAAAGGTTGGGATTATCCTGCTTTAGTTGCCACTTATGAAGAAGCAGCAAAGATTTGCAGGGAAACTCACTCGCCAGTCCTCGTTCATGTAGAAGAGTTAACTCAGCCTCAAGGACACTCAACATCTGGCTCGCATGAGAGATACAAATCTAAGGAGCGCATGGCGTGGGCCGCTGAGTACGACTGTATAAACCAAATGGCGAAATTCCTTTTACTTGAGGGAGCTTCTACGGAAGACGAACTCGCTGCAATAAGAAAGGAGGCTAAGAAGGAAGTGAGGGAGAATCAGAAAGAGGCTTGGACCAATTTCAGAATTGATATTAATGGAGATGTTGCTTCTGCCGTAGCTCTATTGCGCGGTGTTGAAGGAGATGATTCTAAAAGAGCGGCAAAGCTTGAGAAGGCCATGGATCCTGGTCGTGCTGAGGTGATGTCAACTCTAAGGGATACTATGCTTGATACAGCAGGGGAGGATGGTCCTGAAAGAAAAGCATTACAGGTTTGGCTTAAATCCGCAAACGTAAAGTCGCTGCACAGATATAGCTCGAGCCTTTATTCTGATGGAGCAGATAGTGCACTTAAAGTGTCTGAAATACCAGCAATTTTCTCAGATGAGTTAGTTGATGGAAGGCAAGTACTACAGAAAAACTTCGAAGAAATTTTCACGAGATACCCCAATGCACTTACTTTCGGGGAGGATGTTGGAGGGATTGGAGGTGTGAATCAGGTGATGGAAGGCATGCAGGATAAATTCGGGGAAGAGCGCGTTTCAGATACAGGGATAAGAGAGTGTACTATTATTGGGTCGGGAATCGGCATGTCTCTAAGAGGTCTTCGCCCTATCGCTGAAATTCAGTACCTAGATTACTTGTACTATGCTTTGCAAATTCTCCGTGACGACCTTGCTACAGTTCGTTATCGTACAGCAGGAGGCCAAAAAGCTCCCCTTATTGTTCGTACAAGAGGTCATAGATTAGAGGGTATTTGGCATAGCGGATCTCCAATGGGCGCGATCATCTCAAGCCTACGCGGAATGCACGTTTGCGTTCCACGGAACATGGTACAAGCTGCCGGCATGTACAATACCTTACTGAGAGCTGAAGAGCCTGCCCTCGTGATAGAATGTCTCAATGGATATCGTAAAAAAGAATTTATGCCGTCTAATTGCGGTGAGTTCACAGTTGCACTAGGTAAACCTGAAATAACCCGCACTGGAAAAGATCTCACAATCCTTAGCTATGGTTCCACCTTCAATATATGTGCTGATGCAGCTGTTCGTCTATCAGATCTAGGCATCGAAGTGGAATTGGTCGATGCGCAAACTCTTCTTCCTTTCGATATAGACGCATTAACAGCCAATTCAGTTTCACGTACGAACCGCTTATTAATCGTAGATGAAGATGTTCCTGGCGGAGCTTCTGCATTCCTGCTAGATCAGGTTCTAAATAAACAAGGAGCATGGAAGTTCTTAGACAGCGCCCCTCGGACTCTAACAGCGAAACCTCACTTACCAGCATATACTTCTGATGGTGATTATTTCTCCAAACCATCCCTAGAAGACATCGTAGAAGAGGCCTATTCTTACATGAATGAAGCAAACCCGTTACGTTATCCAACCCTATGATTACTGTGATGCAATCTCAAGATTTCACTTTGCTTACAGAATACATCGACCTTTCTCAGCTTCTTAAAGCTGCAGGGATTGCTATTTCGGGAGGCGAGGCTAAGATGTTTGTTACAGAAGGACTCGTGATGGTTAACGGAGAACCAGAGTCTCGCAAGCGCAGAAAGCTCCGTGGTGGAGATGTTGTTGTTTTCAACAATGAACACAAAGTCTGCATAATTACCACCTAGAATTCGTTAAATTACTTTTATATTTCCCATCTTGCTGATTCGAAATCTATGAACATGCGTAATTGCCATATATATATAACGCTTAGTTTGCTGTTGTTGTGCATAAGCTTCAATTCCTTAGCACAAACAACAATTCGCGGAAATGTCATTGATCATTCAACTGGCGAGCCAATGTTTTCTGCAAGCGTTATCGTGATAGAGACGGGTCAAGGTGTGACTACTGATTTCGACGGTTTATTCCGACTCGAAGTTGCACGTCTGCCAGTCGTCCTTCAAGTATCATTTATAGGTTACGGTGCTGAGACAGTTACTGTCAGCTCTGACCGTGAAAAAATGGTTGTAAAATTATCACCAGATCAAATACTTATCGAAGCGGCCGAGGTCGTTGGAGAAAGAATATCTGAAAAACAGAAGCAAGCTCCACTTACAGTAGAGACAATGGATCTGATTTCCATTAAAGAAGCGCCCTCAGGAAATTTCTACGAGGGGCTAGGAAATCTTAAGGGCGTAGATCTTACATCTGCATCACTAGGATTCAAGATCATCAACACTCGTGGCTTTAACTCTACATCACCAGTTCGCTCTCTACAACTTATCGATGGGGTAGACAATCAAAGCCCCGGACTGAACTTCTCCCTCGGAAACTTCCTTGGCGCTCCCGACTTAGATGTAAAGTCAGTAGAAATAATTGCCGGAGCCAGTTCTGCATTCTTCGGTCCTGGTGCTTTCAATGGCGTAATCAATATGGAAACAAAGGATCCTTTTGTTTTCTCAGGGCTCAGCGTCTCGACAAAACTTGGTGAAACGACAAAAAAGGGTGAGCGACCCCTTTCCGAGGTCGGCTTCCGCTGGGCTCAAATCCTAGATAATAAAAATGGGGATGCTGTATTTGCTTACAAAGTGAACTTCTTTCAATTCTCAGCTTACGATTGGGAGGCAGTTAATTATGATCCTGTTGATGGATCCTCTGTTTCAGCATTAAACCCAGGTCGATTTGATGCGGTGAATATATATGGAGACGAATACCAGACTCGATTTGATTATTCTTCACCTCCAGGAAATGCCTACAGAGGTTTAGGAACCATATACCGGACAGGTTATAAAGAGAAAGATTTGGTAGATTATAATACTGATAATTTAAAGGTGAGTGTAAGTGGTCATTGGCGCTTACAACCTGAGAAAACATACGAGAGTCCAGAGTTGGTTTATGGATTTAATATGGGAAAAGGGACTACAGTTTATCAAGGTGACAATAGATTCAGTTTAAAAAACATTGAATTCTACCAACATCGCTTAGAGTTGAGCAAGAAAAACAAGTGGTTTATACGAGCTTACCGGACCAATGAAGATGCTGGAGATTCATATGACCCTTACGCTACTGCGCTAAAGCTGCAGGATTCAACAAGGAACCACAACAATTGGGCGAGAGTATATGAAGAATACTGGGTAGATTCTATTGCGCAATCTATCTCAGACACTTATCCCGATTTAGAGTTTCTGGGTTTTGATAGTGTTTTCACAGTTGATGGTACATTTCTCTATTTATTACCCATTGCAGGTATTCCTGAAGGAGCAGAAGATCAGTGGTTTGTTGAAAATCACGATAATCTCACATATTGGCATAGTCAAGTCGAGCAATGGACCAACGAAGGGTATGCAAATTTAGCTGCAGTTGCAATTGATCCCGTAGGGCACCTCGCCCCAGGGTCAGAAGATTTTAATACTCTTTATAATAAATTAATTACGAGCAAAAACAACGAAGGTGAGGGTGGAACTCGATTTCACGATTTATCTTCTTTGCTTCATGTTCATGGAGAATATATATTTGAGCCGTGGTTTCTTGAAGAAGTTAGAGTAGGAGCAAATTTCAGACAATACACTCCTGTAAGTGAAGGAACTATTTTTAGCGATACATCTGGCGTTGTGATTACGAATGCAGAGGTTGGAGCCTATATGGGTGTCAAAAAGCGTTTTTTTGAAGATGAAATGATCGTCACAGGTACAGTGAGAGTTGATAAAAATGAGAATTTTCCTTTTATGGTGTCGCCCGCAATTTCATTGGTTTGGTCTCCCAATGCGAAGGATTTTGCAAGGCTTTCCTTTAGTTCAGCACTCAGGAACCCTACTCTTGCAGATCAATACCTTTTCTTAGATGTCGGTCCTGCAACATTGGTCGGTAATTTAAATGGAGTTCAGGATTTAGTTTCTATCCAGAGTTTTATTGATTACAGAAATGCACCTCCAACTTTAGGTTCTATAGCTATGGATAGGAGTTATTTGGAGTATTTCGACATCGCCCCCATTAGACCTGAGCAAGTCAAGACTGTTGAAGCGGGTTATAGAACTACAATTGGAGAGAAGCTATATATAGATGCTGGATGTTACTTCAGTACATATACAGATTTCATTGGTTATAACATTGGTCTTGATATTGCTTTTACGGATACCTCTCAATTTGCGCCGGTGCAAGGTGTTGATGTTTATCGTTATGCAGCGAATTCGATTAATGAAGTTAAAACACAAGGTGCTTCAATCGGTCTTCAATATTATTTAAACGATAAGTTTTCGCTTACGGGAAATTACAGTTGGAATAAATTGGTTAAAACAAATGAGGATGATCCCATCATCCCTGCTTTTAATACACCAGAGCATAAGTTTAATCTTGGAATCACTGCACGTGGACTTGATGCTTGGGATAACAACACATGGGGGTTCGGTGTGAACTACCGTTGGATTCAGCAATTCGTCTTTGAAGGTTCTCCGCAATTTACAGGTGGGATTCCTCAGTATGACCTAGTGGATGCTCAAATTAATTTATATGTAGAGGATCTGAATACCACATTTAAATTCGGTGGGTCTAATCTTCTTTCTAATATGCATATTGAAACTTACGGAGGTCCCCAGGTCGGCAGACTCGCATATGTGAGTATTCTCTATGATTTTGTCCAAAAATAACTCAATCATAAAACTCTTTATCGATAAAAAACAGGTATTTAACATAAAATCAAAGCTATTTATCGTACATTGTACCCAATATTTTTGTAAATCGTAAACAATCTTTCTATTAAATATACAATTCTATGAGAAATTTTTATTCCTTAATTTTTGCAATGCTCTTCGTGAGCACCATGACCGCACAGGTTCGTTATGTTGACGAAATATTTACTGATGTCACGGTAACTTCTGATATTACATACGCAGCCAATGTGACTGTAATTACAACTCTGCAGGGATTACCTCCGATGGCTTTGCCTCAAAATATGGATGTATACACCCCAACTGGTGATACTGAAACAAACCGTCCTCTTATTATTTACCTACATACAGGTAACTTCCTTCCTACTTATGTAAATGGAGGAGCTACTGGTGATAGAGATGACAACTGTGCCGTTGAAATTTGTTCTCGATTCGCGCGTATGGGATACGTTGTTGCTTCTATTGATTACCGTTTAGGCTGGAATCCACTTGCAGCAACTCAAACTGAGCGTAGTACTCAGTTAATCGGAGCTGCTTATCGTGGTGTTCAGGACGCTCGTACAGCCGTTCGTTACTTCCGTATGGACGCTGATGTTCAAGGAAACACGTTCGGGATTGACCCTACGAAAGTAGGTTATTTCGGAGAAGGTACAGGTGGATACGTTGCTTATGCAGCTGCAACAATATCGGATTACAACGATATTATTGTAGATGATTTAGGCGTTCCTATTTCTAAGTTTTGGTATGACAATGACGGTGATCCAGCAACTGCAGAAGTACCTATGGTCATTGAAGCGATACATGGAAATCCAGATGCGACAACTGACGGAATTGAAATTCCTCTTGGAGCGGATGCAGACGGTAACCCAATTATGGGTCAACTTTGTATTGGTCACTACCCTGACTATTCTTCTGATGTAAGCTTTTCTATGAATATGGGTGGTGCTTTGGGAGATTTGAATTGGTTAGACCAAGGAGATGTTCCTATGGTTTCATTCCAAACTCCTCACGATCCATTTGCTCCTTATACAACTGGAGTACTTATCGTTCCTACAACAGGAAACCAAATTATCGAAGTAAGTGGTGCTTATGACGTTCATGCTGAAATTAACGGATACCCAGCTCCGAATAACAATGAAGTTTTCCAGTCAGCAGGTCTTAGCGATCCTCTTTCTCTAGAGGCAATAGCAAATGGCGGATCTGATGGATTATTTCCAGTACTTAATGATTACGTGGATGGAGAACCAACACAGCCTTTCGATGGATCTCCTTGGCAGTGGTGGAGTATTGAAGATGCACAAGCATACGATGATGCAAATGAAACAACTATTGCTGCTACTCAGTTAACATTAAACCCAAATATGGGTCCAACAGAGGCTAACATGTGGATTGATAAAATTCAGGGATACACAGCTCCTCGTTTGGCTCTTGCAATGGGTTTAATTACTTCAGGACCAGGATGTACAGATACTACAGCTTGTAACTTCAATGCGCTTGCTACTTCTGACGATGGATCTTGTACATATGCTGAGTCTGGATACAACTGTGATGGTGAGTCATTAAATATTGAAGGATGTACATCTGCCATTGCTTGTAACTACAATGAAGCTGCAACGATTGATGACGGATCTTGTGACTACTTAGAAGGAACAGATATTCCTACTGGAGCTGACGTTGTATGGTTAGTTGGTTTGACATTATCAGGTACTCCTTTTGAGTCTCTTGCTGGTGGTTGTGAAGTTGGTGGTGGTGTTAATCCTGACGTAAGCATCAATGGTGTCATCGTTGGTGATGGTGTTACTCCTCTTTCTATGGCTGGAATTTCAGATCCAACTGGATTACTTGGTGATCTTGCTGCTCTTGCATCAACTGTTCAGTTCTCTATTTGTGGAACTGGCATGACTGTGGCTGCTCTTGGGAACAATATTCCTATGGTAGGAAATGGTACTTTCTGGATTTCTCCGATTCCTGTGTCCTCAGATGCGACTACCGGAGCGGGACAGTACTTATGGGCTGCACCTATGAATAATTTCACAATTGGTTGTGGAGTACCAGATGCGTGTAACTTCTCTGGAGATCCATGTGAGTTAAGCCTGATGTGTACTTACCCTGGATGTACAGACCCTGCTGCTGACAACTACGATGCTGCTGCTGGATGTGATGCCGGAAACTGTGTTACCTCTGGATGTACGAATGATGGAGCAACAAACTACAACGCTGCTGCAAATACAGACGATGGTTCTTGTTTATTCCTTGTAACACTTCAGGTAAATATGTCTGAAGTAGCAACTTCAGGTGTTAATATCGCTGGTATTTTCCAAGGATGGGATCCTGCTGCATCTGCTTGTACTGATTTAGGAGGAGGAGTATATGAGTACGCAATTGCACTTGCTAACGGAAGTTATGAGTTTAAATTCATAAATGGTA
>Ga0209630_10001727_pt1 | contig 22742 bp, 13 predicted proteins | sample COG_01_FD_184745 | JGI IMG/M metagenome (GOLD analysis project Ga0209630, IMG submission 184745) | Pelagic Microbial community sample from North Sea - COGITO 998_met_01 (SPAdes) (version 2) | ecosystem: Environmental > Aquatic > Marine > Neritic zone/Coastal water | place: Helgoland, sampling... | reverse complement strand
CTCTGCATCAACGATTGCCTTAGCTTCCTCTGGAGATACGTCAGGGTCTCTGTCTAGCAAATTCTTTACTATGCCTAGGCCCCCTTGATTTGGAAGCAAGTCACCAACGGTGTCTAGTATGCCTGGCGCTTTCTCTTTGAGCCAAGCCCCTAGCTTTGTGTCTTTAATTTTTTCCACGGAATTGTTCGTATCTCTGATTAAACATCATGACTAGCCTTCTCTCTCTATCCATCAATTTTTGCAGGGTAGATACTCTCTCGCCGTAGGCGCTAATCTTCTTGGCTGCTCTCTTCTCTGAACGAACAGCCCTGAGAGCTTTGTTTATCTTTTTTAGGTCTTCGTTGAGCTGACCAATCCCCTTGTATCTATCCCCAGCATCTGGGATTCTGTTCTCCTTGTACTCAGCAACGAGTTGCTTGACCTCAACCTCCCTCTCCTTAAACAGCTGCATGTCATAGTACTTGGATGGCTCCCCGTATACAATACGCGCAAACGGGATGTCATTGAAGTCCAAGTCAATTGGATTCTCCGCCCTGTCAGCAACAATCTTGCGTCCAGTCTCGATCGAACGAGTAACAAATTTACCCGTGCCGCCGAGGAAGTATTCGAAGATGTACCATCCACCGTCGGGATTGATGTCGATGATACCTGGTACATCCTCTGATCCACCCGTAGCTTCATTCATCCAGCTAAAGAACTGCTTAATCTCCTCTGGAGATCGGAACGACATAGATGAGTTTGGTTTTGGCGTGCCGAATGGGTACTGCTCTGCCTTTACTGGACCCCCGAAGTACGTCTCATTAAATGCAAACGCCTCGAAGAATGGTTTAAAGGCTGTGGGAATAGACGTCTTAGCTAACTGAGTACCAAGGTTTTCCGACTGACCGAAGCTAACTGGCGAGAAGGCATTTACGATCGACATAGCCATGAATGCTAAACCTTCGAGCGCCTCCCTGTCCCCTGAGGCCACCTCAACAGAGGTAGTGCCAATGTTTGCGAAGATGTTGTACCCGTAAGGCATTGGGATCTTCCAGTAGTTTTCACCATCAGGACGCATGATGATCATATTTCTTTCCTTGACGTAATCAGGAATCTTGCTGTAGAACAGCGTGCCATCCTCGTCCTCATCCGAGGCAGCTCGATTCAACAACGTAAGCAAGGCATTCATGATAACCATTCCGCCTGCTGCTTTCTGAGCAGTAGTTGCTCTCTCGTACCACTCTCTTCTTGAGCCGTCAGGCTTCACTGGAGGTCGCAGGTTCGAAAGCGAACGACCAATCCTTGATGTACCTTGTACGGCGGCGTTAAAGAAGAGGTATGTAGCGTTAACAGCTGCTCCCCACTCACCTTGCTTGTTGAAGTTCACGGTGATGTTCTTGGCAAACTGTGCTGCCTTCTCTCTACTCACGCCTCCCTCACGAGCTGCTATATAGGACGACAATCGAATACTGTTCTCGAATGCGTCGTTCATTCCCTCGACAAACTCCAAAGCGCCCTTGACTCCACCGATAATTTTTTGCCCAGCAGTCTTACCACTATCATCAACTTGCAATTGACTAGCTATATCCTCTAAGCTTTTCTGATAAGCCCATCCTGTCTTGCCTCCGTCAGCCTTAAACTCCTCGTAGTACTTCATGATCAGTGGGTCTGTTTGTCCACCCACCTCATCCTTAACAAGAGTCTTCAAAGACGGTCCGACCAACTTAAATACTCTCTTCATAGCTGCTGTTCCGTTCAGGAACCCACCTTCAATCTCTGACTCTGCTGAAGCATTAAACACAGCTGACTGGATATCACGAGAGAAGTTACTCAAAATAAATTCGGGGTTGCGAGATGTAAATGCCGCCCTCAACCATGAATTCATAGACCCCATAGCCTTCACGAAATAATTCGTTTGAGGCATATTCATCTTCCGCAAAGATTGAGCGTAGCTAGCGTCTTTAAAACGAATGGCTTTCTGCACTCCGTTCACACGTACGGACACGATGTTCGGGTCGTCACTCTTATATCCGTCCTCCTCTTTGTCGAGCACCTGCCAGACGTTGGAGTTAGGATTATTCTGAGCGAGATTGTACAGAGCGTTCATAGCTTCGTTTGTTCTGCCCTTGACGTGTACCGCAGCGTTCTGCCCAATGGCTTGTGCTACGATGTTTGTGGTTTGGGTGAACCTACCTTTAGCTTTCTTGGTAGTAGCTCCAGACACGCTGAATCCAGTACCACCGTTAGGGTATGGAGAGTACGCGAGGTCCTCCTCATCGACAGACTTACCCTGAAGCGGAACGTAGTCTTTGAACATTTTCTCGAAGGCATCAATCGTTTCCTGAGACTCAAGTCCGAGTTTCACCATAGTGTCTCTCGTATTCTGCATAATCTCCCTCACGACAGAAGCTGCTTCCTCAAGCTGCTGTTTTTTCTCTTCGGATTTACCGTCAAGTATCTTCTGAGCATCTAGGTTGCTGATACCGCTACCCATCTGGTTCTTTCCTTCGGTGCGATCATTGATAACAGCGTTACGCTCCTTAGCATGGAGTGCGTACATATACTCGTCTAGCTCCTCTACCGTCAATTTATTCTCTAACAGCGTCATGGTGATTCTGTCCGTAGCATCATCCAGCTTAGCCAGGTCCTCAGCGGCCTTTCCATACATAAGCTCTTCTGCCATGCGGAAATCCTCGTCTTTCTTTACCTGACCCTCCGTCTTCTTTGATACGTCTTCTTGGAGTTGGAATACCTTTCGGTACTTGTCCTGAAGCCGTGTCAGCCACATGTCGCTCCACTCCTGCGTGCTTGTTCTTTGTCTAGCTTCCCAAGTGGCTCCACCAACATCACCCATGTTGTTCTTCCCAGTGACCCTAGAGAACATGATCATCCTTTGATCGCTAGGCGGTACGTCAACCTCGTACCATCTGTTGCCTTGCTGGTCTTGCGCAACCCTAGACTCTAGACCGATAGACTTCAGGGTTTTAGGGATGTCTCTGTATCTTTTTCTAAGTGGCCTCTGCTTTGCTATCTCTTCAGAATCATAAACATCAGGGGCTTCAGCAAGCCCGTCCACGCCAAGCTCCTGGCTTACGTACTCCTGAAGTCCTATATCGCTTGAATCCCACCACTGAATATCGGCGGCTGTTTTTTCGGTTGGGAATCTAACGACTGCCTCTCCATTTTCCTGAGCTTGACGAACAGCATATCTAATAAGTTGTTTCTCCCAAGATTTCTCAGCGGATGGCAGGCCTTCTACTTTTTCTATTTCTTTTTTCTTTTTGTTTCTCTCAACCTCTTCCACAACCTCGCTATACGCTTTTGTTCGCTCCTCTTGACTCATGTATTGCATATCTTCTCCAGCGACAAGCGAAGACATACTCATAGTGATGTAATCAACAGTGACGGCCAAGTCTGTTGCAAATCTTCCGAGGTTGCTCTTTTCCCCTTCCTGAACGAAAGGATATTTGTTAAAGGTTTCATCAATGATTGCTTCAATTTGCTTATCGGTAGAACCGATTGGCGCCTTGAGCTCTGACAAAGCGTAATGCTTGAGTGTAGCCCTGAGTGCCCTTACGTTAAAGCTTGGGTTGTTTATCGCTGAATTTCTCAACAAGCTGGCAACGTTAGGAGCATCATTAATTCTATCTTCTGATACGACTTCAACTTCTTGCAATAAGTCATCCCAGAATTTGTCGCTCATTGCGTTATCCTTCCCTCCAGCCGCAACGATAAGTAGTGTTCTGTACTGCTCATAGTTATCTACTATGTACTTGAGGAAATCAAGGTTTTGAACGGCTATACCAAGCTCGTCCGATCCAGCCTCTTCGATGATTATCTCGTTTGTTATAGTGCCGTCGTAAGCCTGATCCAACCCTTTCTGATAAGTATCTGACTGAATCTCAGAAACATAGCGGACGCCTGGGTCGTTCGGGTGAGTAAACATTCTAAGGTGTGCATGCACGGGGAAGTCGAAGTGATCTTCAAAGATCCCAGCAGATCCATAGATGTCCTTATCCCCCAAGAAAGGAACCGTAACAGCATCCGCTTGACGGTAGCTTCTGCCTAGAAGTCTGTCTAACCCGTAATTTGCGTGGTTCCTCTCTTCCTCAAGGGGCTGTAGCATCTTGCCCTCAAAGAACATGTCGAAGTCCTCCTTGGAGATAAAGTCTTGACCTGGGAATCTTTCAATCAGCTTTTGAACGACGGCTCTTTCAGCCGAAGAAGCCTTGCCTAGAATCTGAAGTAACTGATTCACGGAAACGCCTTTGCCGCCAGACATGTCCGCCACCTTGCTGGATAATCTTCCGCTAGCCCTAGAAAAGGCGAATCCCGCATACTCTAGCCCAGGAAGAATACCCTTTCCAGTAACTGTTTTGCTACCTTCTGGCAGGGTAGAATTCTCTGGAATATCAATAGGCTTATCTAACCTGAAGATCTCCACCTTTCCGCTAGTCGCATATGGAAACGACGATTCTTCCCTCGGTGCTGGAACAACTGGGGATGGATTCTTCGTTGCTTCGTTTATCATGAATACCCCATCGATATTACCAGTGATTACAGCGTAAACCCTTCTGTGGTACTTCTCCTTCCTGTTACCCTCCTTATCTACTGTCTGTTCTGTAGACGCCAACAAAACATCTTTAAGGTTGGGGTCAACCAACATTTCATTTACGTCCCTCCTGCTAGGAAATATAAACTCTTCAGCTCCGTCGGCCTTAGTAAACTTCCTGTAGTATATATCGCTTATCTTTTTTTCTTTTCGAAATCTACTTCCGTACACTTTTATCTTATGGATAAAACTATCTCTGGCCTCAAACGACCCTTCCTTTGGGTGGGAGAGAAGCTCAATTATATCTCTCGCAAGGGCCAAGTCCTGAACTCGATAGTCCAACGTTTTCTTACCGTTGGGGCCAACTTTAACAAAGGGTTTTGACCCCTTTCTTTGTGCGTAATACTCTCCGCAAGAAAGCTTTCTGTTGGATATTTTACCCGTCGCTAAAGCCTCGTTAAAATCCTTCAAAAACACGTCTTGTTCACTCTTGGGTCTAGACTCAAAGTAGTCTATAGCGTGAATCATCATAGCTCTAAACACATCTGGCCTAGCAATCAGACTTCCCTCTGAGTTTAAGGATACTAAAACACTAAACTCTGGGCTTTCCTTCAGGGCTTTCCTGTATCTCCTGGCTTCTTTTAGTTGGTGCTCAATGGCGTTGAGATCCTTTTGTATGCTTTTGTTCGCTGGGCTCTTTTTTAGCGCTTCCTGTTTTTCATTCCTCTCCTCAATCAAATTCTTTTCGAAAGGTCCAAATCTGTGTCGTATGTTCCAGAGAGATAAAAGCTTGTTTATTGCTTTTGTTTGCTCCCCTGGGTCTGAATGAGACGTTAGTACCTCAGACAGAATTGGGTCGTCCGAGAATACTCCGTGCTCCATTACTCCGCCTTTCGTGTAGTAGGTCTTCCCACCAAGCTCAAACTCGCCAGTAATTCCTGGGTCGTACTGAACCATAACATACGGCGTCTTAATGGCCGACTTTTGCTTTACAGCCAGAGCTCTAGAGTAGCTAATTGAGGGAGAGTCTGAATCTGTATTTGAGTCAATGTCTAGGTTTGCCGATATAGGATCAACGATAGACCCGTCAGATCCTTCTACGTCTTCATTTTCCGCAAACCTTTCGATGCCACCCATATTAAACAGCTCTGGTCTGTTGAACCTGTTGGCCCCTTTTAGTTCCTCCTCAGAGATGCCAGAGTTAACAAGAGCCTGGATGTTCTTTTTTGCTATGATGTAACCCTCAAAATCCAACCCTTCCATATACATGCCCTTTGTGTTGGTCATCGGGAGGTAAGCATAGTCCTTTACTAAGGCGCCCTCAGGAACAAAATCCATAAATTTCAGGTACTTGTTAAGGCCTGAATCTCTAAAAAGCTGCTGTGCCTCATTCATGAGTGTAGAGAACTGAAGCCTCATAGTTCTCAAGTCCTCCTTCTCTCTAGCGTTTCTAGCTCTTACTATGTCTCCAGATGACATAACTCTTTTCATTTCAACCTTATTGCCCTGCTTGTCAAATTTTGGCTTAGGTGGTCGAATCGGAACTTTCTTTCCGTCTTTAATGAAATACATATCTGTTATGACACCCTTCTGTTCCTGGTTGGCGGTCATCTTATTGTACCAATTCCTAAAGTGGAAGTAGTCATTCACCTTAACCTTGCTGCCTACAGCGTCTGGCTTCGTTGCCCAATAAGTATACTCAACTCCAGCATTCCGATCGAACTTGTAGTATACGGTTTCATTCTGAAGGTAGTTTGACCCTGAAGCTCTAGACAGGGTAACACCAGAATCTTGAGCGTCAACAGACGGGGCCTGTATGTCAACATCAACCCCAGAAATAATGTTGCTTACGTTTCTCGCAACGCTCATCAAGTCAGACTCATTGTTTATGACGCGAGTACCCTTCCTGAATGTGTTGTTAAACCAGTCGGCAATTCTTTGCCACACATTTCTGTAAGTAGAAGGGCTCTTAACGTAATCCTTAAAGAAGGCGGCGATCACCTCTTCTTGCTGTTTCGCTTCAGAAAAGTCAGAGTACTCCATTTCGGTGTCCTCAATAAGTTTTTTCAGCGCTGGGTTAGACTCGGAAAGCTTCTCTAATTCGTTGTAGAACTCCTGCCTTTTGGTTCCGTTTACACCAAAGAAGTCTTGCAACATATAGTGAGTAACAACTTCCTCGGTAACCAAATCAACAGCAGATGCAATCTTGTAGGAAACACCTAGTTTCTTGGCGGCATCTCTTACTTGCTCTGTAAACTCAGATGTATTAGTGTCGAGAAGGTGTATCTGTTGAGGCCCCCCGTCTTTTGGCGCATGAACAAAGCCAAACACAAAGTCGCCAAACTGAAGCATAGCTGCTTCCTTCGAATCAATATTTCTTACAGCCCCTAAGATCGAGGCACTAGTTTTGTGGTTGACAAACTTGTCGCCTTTATTTCTTGATATAGCGTCACCTACCGAATCCTTCACTTTTGATATAAGTGACTGAAACTCAGTTGAAAATCCAGCTGCCTCCATAGATTCAGGTGTGGCTTCAGATACCTTGATTTCAGCAAAATCAGAGGGGTCAGCCTCTACCGTGGGCTGTTGGTCAACGGGCTGGTCAGACGTCTCGTCAAACAATGAAAATTGAACCCCCTCTTCGCTTTCAGGGGCTTCCTCCATCTTTTCGTTTCTTTGCACCTCTACCTCAGAAAGCTCTTCAGGGGTGATTTCTACTGTACTTCCGTCGGCTGCCTGAACAGAAACACCTCCAGTTGGATTGATAGGTTGTGTTACCTCACGGAGCTCCTGTCCTTTTTGCTCTGGGGTAAGCTTATCGTAGTTGTTACCAATGTCGTTAATTTCGCTCTGAAGGTTTTTCAGTTCTTGAGACTCTCTTGAAGACATGAGGGAGCCCTTGTTAGATATTTCGCTTTTTAGTGCCGCAGATCTTTGCAGCTTTCTAAATAGTTGTTTTTGAGTCGATAAATTAGCGTCTGATGGAATTTGCTTCGCTATTTCGCCAAGCTGTTGGTCGCGCTTTTTTAGGTCGGCGTATTGCTTTGCGGTAATCTCGCCAGATAAAACCTTCTGCCTATTCCTCTGGTCTTTAAACTCTAATAGCAAGTCATTTCTATACGCCATTATGCGCGTCATGTCCTCGTCAGAGAAATTATTGGATGCCGCCCTGAAGCTTACGGGGGCACCCAGAAGCAAACCGCCCAAACCTTCGTGGAGCGCCGCAGTCAAAACTTGATTACCAAACTCTCCAAGCGTTTCCGCAACCTTAAAAATATCTGTTTTCTCTCCGTATTTATTGTAAAAGTTTTTTAGACCCTCTGAAGAGACCTCCTGGAGAAATCCCGTCTCTGCTTCGGCAATGAATGCATTACCAGAAACAAGTCCAGCCCTTGCAACTGCGCTTTTAACGTCTTGCTCCACAAATTCAGCAAACGTTTTGGCGCCGACCTTTCCTGCTGTTTTTGCGCTTCTACCAAGAGCCTTAGCGACAAGATCTAAAACGAAGGAATTTACAGACTTAATTCTGCTAAAACCGAGTCTTTCCAAAACAACCTGAGTGAGAACCATAGGGACAGTAAACTTAAGCTTGCTTTCCTCTGATACGTCTTCCCACTCCTCTCCAGACATCATTTCTTCAGTCGTCTTTAGCGTTGACCCCGCCAACGCAAGCACGTTAAAATACCTTGATGGACTGATGAACGAAGGCAAGGACTCAGTAGCTCCAGACCAAACCTCCGTCCACAGATTTGTCTCAGTAAAGTCTCTTACGCTCTCTTCGGTCAAGCCCAAGCCCCCTCTAACAGTATCGCTGTAATCTGACCAATCCGACATCTCTTCGGCTTCCGCTCTAAGCTTGCCTAGATTTTGATCGCTAAGCGATTTAATGCTAGCTGGGGACATTCCGATCTTGTAGGCGAGTATGCCAATCTCGGAAATACCTTCAACAACCTTTTCAACTCCAGGGCCAAGGAACGGGTAAAGCGCGTTTGTAATTAACGTTCCTTGATTTTCTTTGATTGAAAAATACCTCCCTACGCTACCCTCAAAGGCTAGGGACCTGTCGTTAAGTGCTCCCTGCTGATTCTGCAAGTCCTGCTTCATGTCCCTTAGCTCGCCGCTAAGACGATCTACATCCTGCTGATTGCCCTTCGACTCAGCCATGGACAACTGGATTTGTAAGCTTCTGTAATTTTTAAACTGTTCTTGTATCTTTTGGGCATCACCTTCTATCTCTTTTGCTTCTCCTTGGATAGCATCTTGATTGTCGAATACGGTGGTGTCTAAATAGTTAGCTTTAGCTAAATCGTTGACCTTCTTAGGGTCTTCGATCATGTTTTTGTTCATGAACGAAACAAGGTCCTCTGTTCTTGTCTGGTATTCACGCTCAACCTCCTGCTCATAGGGACTTTGCTCGTACTGACCAAACCTAAACCTCTCAACCTTTCCGTTAGGGGCGCTAACCTTAATGAAGTCAAGACCAGGAACAGCTTCGTCAAACTTAAAGCCGTACCTACCGTACTTGCTGTTAAGGAAGGTAACGGACTCTTCTTCGGTTTGTTGAACTACAGCGCTATTGATTAAGTTTAAGTCTGTGTCAAAGCCAGTTTGAATTTCTTCTAACCCCATAGGGTTAAATCCAGCGTAGGGGTCTTTCTCTCTGATCTCTGGTTCTTCAATAAAAGCGTTAGGGTTTACGTCCGCTGGCATAGCAGACATTGCCGCTTCAAAATTGCTTCCAGTCAAGCCAGATAGCTCAAAGTATCTAGCCGCTGATTTACCTGTGAGATTCCCTCTTCTTGCCGAATCAATGTAGCCTTGGAGTTCCTGTTCATCCATACTACAAATATAAGGAATGGGGGATTAGGTTAGCCCAGCCCAAAAAACCTGCTAAATAAACCCCCTTTCTCTGCTTTTGGGGCTTGTTCGTTAATCACTTTACCAACCGTAGCACCAGGTTTTTCACCGCGTTTTGGCTCTTCAATCTCCTGCATCCTGGCTTCAGACTGGCTCTTAAGAGCTTGCCATAAATCAAAGTCTACGTGTCTACGCATAGTTGCTTCAAGTGGAGATCCAGCCTTTACTTCCACAACCACTATTTCTGTTCCGCTCTCGCCGTCAAGCAATCCTTCTTCTCCAGACGGAGCTATTGGCTGCTGAACAGACAGATACATCTTACCGTAACCGTCAACGTTAAAGCCGATTATCTTCTTCCCTTCTCCTAGGTTCTGCGTTGAAATAGGTTTTCTCAACTCGTAGAAAGTTTCGAACCCAGTACTTAGAGGAGCAAGTGGCATATTTGGACCTATCCCCTGCTGATCCTGTGATTCCATTCTACCGACAGATGCTTCGGGCATGTCTTCTAGCCTAAACTCACCAGTGGTAAGCTTGTTAAACCTTCCAGTCAGGGTTTTATCTTCATCTATCTCCTCTGGCTTTGGGTCTCCAGAATGAGACTTGAAAGAAGCAAGAGCGTCATCGTAAAAATTCTGCAAGGCAGCGCTCATAAACTCCTTCGTCTCCATCAACTCCTCGATTGACCCTGTATTTCCCTGTGACTTAGCCCACGCTCTTGCGATTTTGTTCCTAAGCCTAGGGTCTTGAGCCTTTCTTTCGAGCCACGCCTTGGCGTCTTTCTCCCCATCTGGGAATCTGTGGCCTTTTGCGTTAGATTCGAACCACTCAAACCCACCTTCGAACTCTAGCTCCTCAAGCTGCGGCATAAATGGGTTTTCTACCCTTCCTTTCTGAGATAATATTGGCTTACCCTGTTCGTCAAACTGGAGCTTTCTTTCTTGATTCAGGCTCATATAGGCCGTCTCGTAGTCCTCCCTGGATCTAGTATCTCTAAATCCGTTTGCTTCGTATGGGTCCACCCCAGCGATTCTCTGTACGCTTCCAGTCCAGGTACCCTGTGCGGCACCAGCGTCGGCAGTACCTACGTTCTGCTTTTTGTAAGCTTCTGAGGCGTCAATAAAGCTATTAAGCTGTTGTGCCATCTGCTGGAATTCAATCAGTCCCTCGGTGCTGTCAGCAAAATCGTCTAAATGTTCGGTCATCCATTGCGCCATTTGTTGCGCCTCAGCGTAGTCTCCGCCAAACATAGTGGACTGGTCAGCCTGCTCGATCATAGAGGCCATCTTAAGGGCTTTCTCTTGCTCTTGCTTCTCTACCTTCTCTATGTTAGCCAGCTCATCTCTAAACCCTTTAAAAAGGTCTGGAGCCTGGCCTGGCATTGGATACTCAATCATTTTCTATTTCTCATTGCGAACTCACGCATCAGCTTGCGGAAGTACGGTGATTGCTTCGACACTTTCTTTTGCTGCTCTGGATTCAGGATGGCCTCCCCTCCAGTCATCTCGCCAACCTTAGCTCCGTCTTGCATGATGTCGATTGGGTTGGTCTCGTGAGAGAAAGCACCTTCAGTAATCATCCCTCCCCTTCTTTGATTCCAAGGAAATGGTTGAGGAGAACCAAAAGGGTTCATATTATAGTCGTCCGTCGTTGGGAGCCCAGTAACCTGAGTTCCCATGTTAAGCATATCATCTGACATTACGGGATTTGGATTTACTTGACTTGGGCCTATAGTAAGGCCCATGCTCTGGATGGCGCTCCCAGCATCAAAAGATTTATCTCCACCAAAGTCAATCCCCTTAAAGTTACCCTTTCCGAACTGCCCAGCCACAGCGCCCAGGGCTTGACCCATAGCTTGCTTCTTCTGTGCTTCTAGCTGACGGTTATACTGCTCTGCCCCACGCTCTGCCTGGAACTGACTTTGAGTAAGACCCTGCTGCATGCGAGTGTTCATGTCCTGAACCCTCTGCTGTTGGGCTCCATATGTCTGAAGTGCAGACATCTGTCTTTTTGCTGAATCAGCCTCAATACCCATTCGTGACTGCGCTGCCTGTCTTTGAGAAGCTCCAAGCCCGCCGAGCAAGGCTTTAGCGCCACCAGCTTTTAAGGCCCCGATATTGGAAGCCTCTTGCTCAGCAGCTATCTGTCGCTGCATATCAGCAGCAGGATCCTGCTTAGACATAGCGAGGTACTCATTGAACGCACTCCCTACGCCGTACTGAGGCATGTTTGACTTTAGGTCTGCGTATTGTTGAGCGATTTGTTCTGGGTCTTGCTTGAGGGCTTCGGCTCCAGCACGAGCACCCAACAAGCCGCCCACGGCAGGACCAACCTTTCCGATTACCTTTCCTGCTCCTTTTAATAGTAATGATAATGTTGCTGGGTCCATTTTACAAATATAGTTATTATTGACCTAACGGGTGATGACTCTTAGAATCCGTAATGTGAGTGTTGATGCAGTACAGCTCGTGCTTGTCGTTTGAGCTATTCTCAATCTTAATCTGCATCCAATGGCCCCTCATAGAATCCCCATTAGTTGAAGGGTCCAAGATTAGGTATGTGTCCCCAGCGGTTCCGCTTGCATCCTCGTTGAATGTTATGGTATTGCCAGATACAGAAGCTATATTCAAGGTTGTTGGCGAAGAGGGAGATGGCTGGGTAATAGTTTGATTTCCGAGGGGAATGGGCTGTCGATCCAGCCTGATGGTGGAGGTAAACGTCAGGTTGTCACCGCTATCCGTAAGACTCCCAAGGAATATCTTCTGGCTATTGCTGTTAGATGACCTGTCCCTAGGCATAGAAGCGTAGTAGCTACCTTCTCTCTCGGACCAAGAAGTTATTGTTCCAGATGTCTGGCCTAGATCAGTGGTAGCAGCAGTACTCATAGTCCAGGCAGAAGAGTCACCTTCATAAGATATAGCACTAAAGACCTTGACGCGCGAAGGAGACAACTTAGAAACCACCTGAAACTCTGATGGATATCCTGTTCCGTAGAAACTGTTGTATGTTGAGCTATCATGTTTCCAAAACAGATTGTCTCCGCTTGTGTGTTTAGCGCTATACAGCATGTTATTCTGATTGGCGTACAGGTCTGGCTTGAAACTGTATCTGCTCTGCCATACACCTCTTGCTGCGTCGTAACCAACGGTATCTTCGTTACTTCCTTTCCTCGTGATGCAGTAGGTGTTGTCTCTTGGATCATACCCGCTAACGTAACCAGTAGCGCCAGAAGCAAAGAAGCCCTCAAAGAATGACGACATACCCTTCTCCGATATGGGTACTAGCTGACCCCCAGTTAATGAACACACGGCTTGTCTTGACTCGTCAACGAAATACACGTTATTGTCCTGAATGAGGACAGCCTCTGGATGACCTCCGCAACCGTAGTCTCCAGAAGAGTATCTGCGCTGCCCAAGCACGTTAGTGGATACCGCCACATCTGCGCTGCCGCTGGCGTACTCAAGGATATTCTTGTTTACGGGGATCAAGCACATTTTGTTTTCTTGCAGGGCTACCAGGTCGTCGTTGTAGCTTCCTATATATTCTATGGAGCCAAACTTTATGTCTAGCGTTTCAAAATTACCAAGAGACGGATTGAAAGAAGAATACGAAAGTTGCTTGTTTCCTTCTACGTAAGCGTCCCCATAGACCAGTCCGTTTTTGTAGATGTTTGCAGCGGCGTCCTTAAAAACTGAATGAGGCCGACCCTTTGACCAATCTTTAGTATAGGAAGCATCTTCAATCTGTAGGCTTTCAACTTCCAAATCTAAATAGTCAAAATTTTCTACATCCCTTATAGACCCATTGCCTGTAGGGGTGTTAATATTGTCTGTTCCTATACTCCAATTATTAGTTGCTGGATTTAAAAGGATAGGGGTTTTACAAGCTACCAGCCTTAAAAAGGTATCTCCGTTTCGAGTTGTAATCGGAGGCCCATGCTTAGTTGAATACGTTGTTCCGAATCTCTCTGGATCGTTACCTATGTTAAAAATATCGTGAGGCTCACCTATTTCGTAATAAACTTTGTTCTCCGTTGATTTAGACGGCGTGAGTATCTCGACGATACATTGCTGACCCCAGTAGTTATTTCCAGTGGATGGACTGCCGTCTGGATATGAAAAATTTAAGGCGCTATTAAAGTCTAGCGATTCCGCTACAGAAAACCAATCGAAACCGTCATACTTAAGCCCAGTTTCCACCCCAGAAGAGTTTAATATCTTAACGCCAGAGCTCACCTCTGGAGCGCTCAAAACCAAAAAGGTTCCTTTCTGATCGTCTTCGATGGGGTTGTGAAGTTGAATAGGGTTGTCAGAATCCCCCAGGACCTCTACCCTGAGTACGTTAAATTCGATAGGTTTGTTAGGGTCATTTGAAGAAGGGAAAATTCTATTTCCGTTATTGTCCACGTAAGAAACCACTCTAAGTATATCGCCTTCAGTAAAAGAATAATCTCTATTTGCTGACTTTTCAGACCTGTACAAATCAAGCGTCTTCAAAGAAACGTATACTTCTCTTTTATCTTCATCTGGGTCAAAGGTGTTACTAGTCCCCCCCGTCTGGGTTGGCACGTAACCCCCTCCAGTAGTGTATTGGAAGAAGTCAGAAAAAGAAGAAATACCCCCGTACACAAGCTGCCATTTAGCAGCCCATGAAGGTGGGTTGCAATCCATAGTAACTTTTATCTCAGCCCTTCCTTCCTTCCCGCTTGCTCTTTGGCTAAGGGGGGTTACATAGGCGCTACCTATCTCATTAACAAATCCAGAGCGGTTATATCTATCATAATAAACCACCCCGAAGTCATGACTGCAACCAGCTTTAAACGTCGAGTAATTAACTTCGGTAGAAACATCTATCAAACTGCTAGATATATAGTCTGTTGTGTTTGATATAGTAAAATTTTGATCGTTTTGACTTAGGGGGCTCGAAACAGCATTCATAGTGTGAAGCGACTCAATCGCAGTTTCACTTAAAAGGCTGTTGGGGTAACCGATAAATTGTGAATACGCTCCCTGAAAGAAAATGTCAGTAAAAATAATTTTTTTTATGTAAGGCTTAATCACAAAAGATCCATCATCAGCAGTAGGGTCAGAGATGTCATCAAAAGCAAACGTGATTTTTATATTGGCTTCACTAACTTGTAAAAAGTCATCATTATTAAGTGATGAGCTCAAAGCATCTGTAACTCGAAAGCCAAAAACGTTGTCTCCTGCTTGTGGTTGTGGATTGGAGTGATCATATTCGAATGTCACCTCCTGAGGTGATATTAAACTTTTCAACTCTTCGGCAACAGCGTTTAAAGTCATGTCCTGATCTAACCTAAAGCTGGCAGCTATAGGTATGTTAAGATCTAACTGGCCGCCTCCAAAGCCGCCTTGGTCGCCTGGATGAAAGTCCTCAGAATCGCCAAAAAAACCGCTAGGGCAAAGACCCGCCACGAAAACGCCAATGCCCTGGAGGAAAAAGTCAATAGAAACTATTCCATCGGCAGTGGCCCCCTTTACACTTCCTTCTGGGCTCCACCTAGCACTAACCGAAACCAATGAGCCAGCGGGAACAATATCCGTTGCTGTAGAACCGTTAGGCCAGCTTATTTGCTTCTTGATGTCAAAAAGAATATCCCCATTCGAGGCTGCCCCTCCCTCATCAAATACATTCCCAGTCGCCCCGTCAGACAATGTAACCCCAGGCGGGAAGTAATTTACAGAAACCTTTGCTTCTACTGGATCGCCGTTCTCATCTCCGTTGGCATAACCCTCAAGATAATTAGAGTACATGAGCCTGTTGCCGACGATCGATTGTCCCTGCGCTTTTTGAGGCACGTTGTCATACATCTTGTCAACAAGTGAGGTTTCTACAAAGGACTTGATTATATCGTTGTAAAACTTATATTCGCCAGTTATGTGATTCCACACATTCTTGGTCTCGCCATAGACCTCTTTAGATTTACTAGAAGAAACTGGCAGGTCATCTATTATAAAGAAAGGTCCAGTCGATCCCCTCCTAGCCAAAAGCCTGATAGACTCAACGTCAGGGATTCCAGTACTTGGCTGAACTTTACTTTCGTTAACATTAAACCCATCAGCATTAGTGTTTACTATCTCTCTTTTGTATTTTGGGTTGATCACGCATACGTTCTGGAACGTCCTAGAGGTTGCCTTAGAGTTAAGGGTCTTATTAAAGACAATTGAAGGAACAAAAAGCTCCGAATAAGGAGATATAGCCGATTCTTCACCGTCTATGTACAGAAGCTGTGTAGCAAACTGAAAGTAATCATCTATAAATCCGTTCTGAGTAACACTCTCATCAGTCTCAAACTTTACCACTGGGCAGGTGTTGAGAGACGCCCGCATAGCCGAAAGAGAGAAATGATAAGTAGAGGTTGATGTGAGTCCATATTCCCCAGCTAAAGCCCTGTCTACATTTATCTTTCTAGGTATATTGTTGTTGTCGGTGAAATAGATTATGGTTTCTGTAGACCCATCTCTAGCGAAGTCTCCACTTACTAAGTCCACCTTTATAAAGCCGCCGCTTTGAAACCCAAACCCACTCCCCTTAGCCACAACCTTGTATGTGTCAGTGCCAGTATTATATTGATATATAGCGTGTTCCGAAGCTCCAGAGTCATCAGCTACAAAAAAGTATATAAACCCTCTCTGCGGATCAGACACCTGTCCAATCACGGTAACATCATCCGAGTCGGTTAACTCAGAACCGCTTACAACACTACCAGCTATCGTCCCTTTCACATTCTTAATCACCCCCTCGCTACCAGCCCCATCTTCAGAAATAGTAACATTGAGAGCATCCGTCATAGCGCCCTCTTTCAGCAAACGCTCGTCCTCATCACTGACAAGGAAGCGTGGTATCATTTTGTCAATCGGCATTAGAACTTAGGTGACTGTTTGAAATTCTTTCTAATCGTCTTCAGCGCCTCTTCTTTTGTGAAGGACTTAATTCGAGCGTTCGCTTTTCTACGCTCGTTGTAGTACTCCTGTCTGGCACGAGCTTTCTCGTTAGCTGGCACAGAGGCCTTACGTTCAACGATCTTGTAGTACATGTATGCCATGAGTGCCTCTTCAAGGTATACGTGAACTGAGGGGTTCTTAGAGCGTCCCTCGTCAGCTACATACTCGATCACTACCTCTGACACATTAGATATAGGGCTAATCTCAATTCTGTTCTGGTCTAGATTGACTCTAAACTCACCTCTGTACCTGCCCCCTCCAGCTCCGTAGATAGCGTTCTGATTACCGTAGTAGTAGTCTCTGAATACCGTTGAGTTGAAGCTAGTAGAAGTATCGCTTCCAGTTGTAGCGGTCTTGGCATCTATTCTATCAAATACTCCATCTCCATCACTATCATTAGCTTCGGATGCACCACCAACTTTAGTGCCAGATGATCCGCTGTAAGCTTGAGAATAATTTAGGTTCTTGTTTTCTCCAAGTACGTAGACTAGATTGTCTGAGCCAACTACACCTACCTTACTCCAATCCACGAAGTCGTCTGGCAGCTCTACAGTATTGTTTGCGCTGTTAATGGATAGCACTAAAGAGCGAATCTTTTTAGACATATCAAAGCCCATCTCACGAATGCCTCTCAAAGCATGGGTCCTGATCTGCGTGTCAGAAGCGCTACCAGCGTAGTCGTCATCAGCCAGAGTTATGATAAAGTCGTTTATAATCTGGTTTAAGGGTACGGTATTTCTAGCCATTAGTATGCCTCAGCTTGTTTTCTGCCCAGCATCTCCTGACCAGTGTAATTAACTATATCGTTGTCTCTAAGGTTGACCCCAATCATCTTGCCTATCTCGTAAACCAAATCAGAAGTGTAGTGCTCTGGAAGCTCAAAGTCTATAGAGGTTCCCCCTTCTACATATGTTGGCAGGCTGCTTGTTCTGACTCCAGTGGAGTTTAATCTTCCTTCTGGGTACTTGTAGTATCTGATTTCAATCTTATTAATGCTGGTAGGAAAAACATGAATGTTGTCCGACACAAGAGCTACAGGGAAATCCTCTGTTGGTGCACTAAGATTGCTTATTAGTATACGCTCAATCTTCTCTTCGTCATAGCAAAGCTCAATAGGCTTCTTCGTTGACTGGTCAAGCAATATGCTACCAGCAGTGGATACGCTTATAATGCGAGACAGGTCGTCAGGCTTAAAGAAAACCCCAGAAGCCTTAGATACAGGCAGCTTCTTAGAGAAAAAAGATAAATCCTCTTCTATGCGCTTCATACGAGATTTGTCACGCATAGGGTTGAACCCAGAGCGAGACAGCTTTTTCGCATCCTTGAGCTCGTCAAACAAGCCGTTGAATATATTTAGTTGAGCTATCTGTGCAAACCGATTGAATTCGGTTGGCGAGACGAACCCCTGCTGGTCCTTGTTGGTAAGATCCTTCAGGGTATTGTACACTACTGATGTGTTAGCTCCGTATGCTTGTGCCATGAAGCAAATATACGAAAAAGAAAAAGCCCCCTTTTGGGGGCTCCTTCAAGTATGTAAGTAGATAGTTAGTCTAGTTGTCGCTCGATCTCAGATACGACTGGGGCAGCTGCCTCGGTCATGCAGTAACGCACGAAAACATCAACTGGGTCTTGTCCCGCAGGGACCGATATAATATGCTTGTTAGTATCGAACCACTTCACGCCGTCATTATCAGCCTTGATAATCTGATAACTGACAGCTTGCTTAACCATAGATTTCATTGCTACAACTGGGTTGTCGAATGACTCGATGAAGACCTTCGGTGACTTCTTAGCCTTGAGGAGTAGGTCATGCTTTACCTCAGCGGTGGGGCGGTCGATATCCATGCCATACGCCAAAGCCACAGCTAGAAGCTCATCAAGCTCTTTAGTTCGAAGCATAGTAATAGCATCGTTTACGAGGAACTCGTTGTCAATATCTACCTCAACCTTCTTTAGGTTGTCCACTAGTTCGAACAGACTACCGCCGTTGGCTTTGTTTTCAGGGTGGATCTCAAGGAAGTTTCGGAGGTTAGGCTGTCGTTCGTTTACGAATAGTCTACCCATACGGAAGATGACTGGAGTCTTTACAGACCGATCAGCTTGTTCGTCTTTCCAGATAGAGTTTTCATTCTCGCAATAGCGAATCTCTCGCACCATACCTGTTTCTTCGTCGTACACAGTGATGCCGCTCTGCATAAGCATCATTACAGCACCGCTCCCGTTGGCTTTGTATTCCTGGGTGGCGGATACCTTCTCTTGACGTCGAATAGCCTTCTTCTTAGGCTGTTGTTTTGCTGGGGCTTCTGCCGCAGCTACTGCGGGTGCAGCTTTTTTTGGTCGCCCTTGCGGGCGCTTAGTTGTTTGATTCATAATGATATTAAATTAAAGTTCGAAAAAGTAGTAAAAGAGTGGGGAGCCATTCTCCCCGCTCAGTTACCTGTTGTGTTTATGCTAGGGTGGCAATTCCAAATGGAATCCAGCCAATTACGTCGCTTACGTACATCACAGTAAAAATAGTGTTGTCTGCAAGAGACTCTACATTAGTTTCGGCGTCGCCAAAAGGATCTGGAGAGAGGGTGAGATTCAAAGCTCCGCCAGTGTCGTTTTTAAGCGAAACAATGGTTCCAGGATCTACAACCACGTTAGCAGGGACCGAAAGAGTAAAAGCTCCATTCATATCAATTCTGCTTGTGATTCCATTCCATGAGCCCGCAGCGGCAACCGCTTGAATGTCCCCGTCAAGGAACAAAGGGAATACGTGTTTTTGCATGATAAATATATTATGAAGATCAAGAGAAAGCCCCGAAGGGCCTTCTCAATCACTTCAGATTAATTACTTCAATACAACGTGCTGGTTAGCAGCGCGAGTAACGAGGTTACACTCAGAACGGTAGTTGAAGATAGCAGTATCCTTACCGTTTGCAGCGTTGGAGTGTCCGAGAACACCACCACCAGTTACCCAGTGCTCCATCTCACGAGAGTAGCTTCCAGCAGCCTTGTAGTTCATCTGCAAAGCTGGAGCTTTAGCACCAGACTTAGCGTCAGCAACTTGAGACAAAGGAATCATTGCACCCTTGTGGATGTTGTTCAAAGCACCCAATGTTGGGTCATTCAACAGCTTCCAGTCGTGCTTGTGGAAAGTGTAACCACCACGAGTAAATGACTTAAAGCCAAGCTTTACAGCCATGTCAGCGTCGTTGTTAAACGCACCGAACTGACCAGCCAAGCCAGCAGTCACCTGCGTAGCGATACCGTTAGCGAGCATGTCGTCGATATCCAAAGATGTTGCTCTGTTTACGTACATAGCGTACTCAGCAGGAGCCCCTTCTTTATCGAGTTCGAGGATGATGGTGTCGATGTCACTCATAGAAGCGAATGAACCTTGAGCACCACCAGAAACCTGAGCGGTAATACCTCTAGCCTCTACAGCAGCAAAGTAACCTTCAGATCCAGAGATCTTGTTGTTTGCATTGTTAGCTGTAGCTAAAGTCAAGTCTCCTTTTTCTGCGTACAACAGCATCATCTCACGCTGATTCATGAATCGCTTTCGAGCATCCATTTCGTTCTTTAGGTACCATCTGTAGTCACCGTTCACGTTCAACCAGCCAATGTTAGTAGCTTGAGATCCGTTCACTTCGTACATCTCCTTAGTGATGATATATGGGTTCTGACGCTTCACCAAACCAGTCTGGTAAAATGAAGAAGGTTGATCAGTTCCCTGAGCGTACACGTTACCGATGATAGCTGCATCTCCCGCAGCGTCAATATCTGTATCTGTAGTAGCGTCCATATTAAATGCAGTAACAACACCCGTTCCAAGCGATTGAACCACAACTCTTTGTCCGTCAGGCAAAAGCAAAACATCGTTTACTCTAACCGTAGCTTCGATACCAGTCTTGCTCAAGGCGCCAGTTCCACCATTGTAGGTGTCAAAAGCAACAGTCTGGTGTAGTCTACCTTCTTCGTACCACTCAACCTCGTCAGAAGTTCCAGCGTTCTTCTTAGCGCCAGTCAAATCCAAAAACCCAGTAATTCCTTGATCGCCAAAAGTAGAGATGTACAAGTCTTGCACGTCTGGTTTGGTTGGGTCAATTAAATCTCCAAGAGTAACATAGGTTTCTGGAGTTGCCTGCAATCCTGATCCTGCAATCCCGCTAAGGACCGTAGAGTCAGCTTTGTTCATAGTCGAACTATTTGTAATAGCCATAATATTTGTTTTTTAAAAATTAGATAAATCCGAACCCTCCCTTATTCACCCCCAGCGCTTCTTTTAGTTGCTGAGTCAGTGGGTCGGGTCCATTAGGTGCTTGTCCTTGATTTGGAGACGTAGGAGATACGTTCGCTGCTTTATTCACAATGCCGCGCTGACCGTCGGACATACCCTGTCTGTAAACAGACTGGACAATGCTCTCTACGTTGTCAATCACAGCTCTGTGCATATTCAGAGTGTCGTAATCCCAGCTCCCGTCCTCTCGCACATAAGAATCGAAAAACTCGTCAAGGCGAGTGTTTTTCTCAGCCAGCTGATTCTTGTAGTTCTCATCCATACCGAAAGTAAACGTCTTGTCATTTCCAAGATTGAATTCAATCCCTTCCATAGCATCCAGTTCACTACGCATGCTTGAAACCCAGTTATCATCAATTATAGAAGTCTGCGCTTGATCCTGGCGTTCAGGGGCACGATACTGCAATCGCATATCATCAATACCCTTACGCGCATTCTCTGCGTCGATCTTCATTTGCAGTTGCGAAAGCTTCACCTCGTCTTCTGAGTGCAGATCTGGATCGGTTTTGTACTTACTAGAGAGCAATAGACCGATTTCGTCTTGGGACAGGTTTGGATAGTCAGATGCCATTTGCACCTGGATAGCAGTCATGTCATCCATTTCGGAAGGGTTTAACTGCTGGTAAATAAACCAGTCCTGCGGATCACGTCCAGTCTCTTCGACAAATGAAGCGATTGCAGAAATACGTTCGTCGAGCTCTCTTTGCTCCTGCTGTTGCGCCTGAAGGTCATCAAATGAAGCGATGTTTCTCCCAAGCCTTTCGCTAAGGAATTCGAACACCGCACCCTCGATTTGTTCTGGCGCGTATTGTTGTTGAACCTCTGGTTGTGATACCTCTGGCTCTACAAAAGTTTCTTGTTGCTGATCAACCTCTGGAGCAGCTTCCTGTGTGGGCTGTTCTTGCGGTTGATTCATTTGAGTTATCTCTTCATCGCTTACGAAGCTAAATGACGGTGTAGACTCTTCTGGTGTAGAAACGGGAGCCGCTTGCTCCATCCCTTCTACGGGTTGTGTATTTTCGTTTTCCATTAAATTAAGATTGTTTTTTTAGGTGTATGCAATAACGGCGCAGCCCGCAGTGTTGGGGACCACAATACTCGTGTATTCACCTTCGATAGTTTGTCCCTCCTTTAGGATAAGGTCGTAGCCGTCGCTGTCTTGAGTTCCGTTAACATAAAAGTTAGGAGAGGTGACGCCATAAGTTCCAGCGCCTGTAACCGTAAACTTAAAAAAGCTTTTCCCTGTAGGGGCATTTAGAGTCGTATTGATGGCACCTACGTGAACCTCGCTCACACTGTTTGGATATCCCATAATTCTTTACTTTAAGTGCAAATATATAACTTATTTATTTCCTGTACTTTGCGACCTTCTTAGCGATCTTCTTAGGCTGAGAAACAAACTGCTTCCCTTCTTTAGTCCCTTTTCTCTTCGCTCTAGTTGTAGCTGCGTACTCTGCTGGACTCAAAGCTTTTCTTGCTTTCTTAGGTAAATACCTTTCGCCAGTCTCGCTAGACTTCTTGCCAGATTTTGTCCCCCAGTCCTCTTTGGTCCACTTACGTAGTTTGTTGCTGCTAGACTTCTTGCCAGAGTATTTGCCTCCAGCATCTTTGTAGTACTTTACAGCAAGCTGCATAGCACGAGCAGAGTGCTTTCCGCCCATTTTAGCTTTTGCTCTGGCTTTAGCTGCCGCCCATTTAGCTGGGTCTCTTTTAGTCGCAACTTTAGCCATGATTAACTAGCTTGAACTTAGCTTCTTTTACGGCTCCAGGGTGAGGCTTATAATCACCCTTCATGAGGAAGTATCTTCCTCGCTCTTCCATCCAGTGAAAGCCAGCGGGAGCAGGAACAGACTTCGTGGCAGAGCTAACCTTGAGTTTTCCGCCCTTGTTGTACTTTACAGTATTCATTACCACTTCACTTTATCGGCCCAATAAGCTGCGCTGCTTTTGCCTTTGGCTATGTTCTTTCTGTGTCTGGCTTTAAACGACTTGCGTTTCGCTTTCATGCGAGCGCTCTCTCCAGCCTTCGGCTTACCCGCAGTGCTTGCCCCTCGTTCCCCGAAGCGAATAATCTTTACTTTGCCGCCTTCGCGTACCGCTACGATAT
>Ga0209630_10001719_pt1 | contig 22798 bp, 16 predicted proteins | sample COG_01_FD_184745 | JGI IMG/M metagenome (GOLD analysis project Ga0209630, IMG submission 184745) | Pelagic Microbial community sample from North Sea - COGITO 998_met_01 (SPAdes) (version 2) | ecosystem: Environmental > Aquatic > Marine > Neritic zone/Coastal water | place: Helgoland, sampling... | reverse complement strand
ATCCGAAGGAGAGAGAGAGAGATGGAGTTAAAGCGCTTTTTTTCTTGTCAATCACATTCTCTTGGGAAAGAAACGACCAAATTGAAAATCACCTAATCCGTGGCCGGCGTCTGCGATTATCGCGAGCGCAGAACACGGTTGCTCTTTACTATTTTTCGATTTTGCTTTAGTGGTCGCTTTCTTGGTCGTCGTCGTTGTCGTCGCAGAGCACGAAGAAAACTGTTGGCGCAGCGCGAGCAGCGCTTTTCGTCGTCCTCGAAGCATTGCGTTTGATATCTGACGACTTTTTTTCTGAAGGGGGGTTGCCCTCTTTCTCGGATCTCTCTTTCTTTGCCACGTGGCAAAAAAAAAGATTCAAGAAAAATGACACTCGCGCCAAAACTTCCTCCTTCTCCCGAAAATAAAAAACGTGGTTTTCCTCTTCGTTGTATTCTCTTTTTGCAAAAAAGTGTTCGTCCTCACAAATTTTATTCTTCTTGAGAGAGAAATGCCCTAATGAGAGGAGCGGCAACAACAACAACAATCCTTCTTAGAATAACATATCGAACGACGACTTTACAAAAAACTTTTGTCGCTGCGAGTCAAACTTTTACCGAAAAGTCGAGAGGAAAAAGAAGAAGCAGAAAAGCGAGGAGTCGCGTTTTGAGCGCACTCATGTCTCCCAATCCCAATGGGAAACGCGGCGTGTCGCAGGCGAAAAAGCGATACGTGCGAAACCCAAATTTACCTTTTGTGAGCAGAGAGTTGTTCACGAAAGCGCGCTTAACGGACGACGAGGAGAAACAGTTATCCACGGAGTCGTACGAGGAAGTTTTAAAGGCGAAAGCGAGCGCGATCGAGGGTTTATTGAGGCCGTTTTATGATGGTGGTGATGAGGATGAGAAGAAGAAGAAGACGAAAAGCAGAATCGAATTCGAAGTGTTTGCGAGTCCAAAGCTGAAACATTTTCGGCAACGAGTACGGTTCGGCATCTGCGAACAACAACAACATCGAGAGCAACAACTACTATCAGAGGAAGAAGAGAAAGTAAAGTTCGATTATTGCATCTTTGAGCGGTCTGAAATTACGAGAATAGAAACAAAATTCGACATCGCCTCGGAGTCGTTGCAAGCGATTATGAATAAACTGCGCGAAGCGTTGAACGAGGACGACCGATTCCAGTCCTTGAGAGAAGGTCGGCTCTCGGCGGTGACGTTTCACGAAAACAGGAAGAGCACGGAGTGCGTGGTAACGTTGTGGAGAGGAGAGCCGTTTCGAGAAGATTTTGCAAAGGTGAGTGGTCTGTTAGCGAAAGAGATTGGGGTGAAAGCGATTGTCGGGAGGACGAAAGGCGATAGGAGAGTGTCGAATGATAGTACCGAGGATTTCGTCGTCGAAGAGATGGAGATTAAAGACAACGAGAGTGGCACGGGCAGAGTTTTACGATATAAACAACCGGAGGGATCGTTCTCTAACCCAAACGGCGACATCGCGGAAATGACTGCGAATTGGCTGTGTCGAGCGATGGAAACGGATGAAATTGCAGCGCAAACGGCGAGGTCGTTCGTGGAACTCTATTGCGGGAACATGAACCACGGGTGTTATCTCGCAAAATATTTTCCGAGAGGTAAAGTCATAGGCGTAGAACGAGACGAGAACTTGTGCCGAGCGGCAGAAGTAAATTTAGAGATGAATTCAATAGAAAACGGAACGATTATAAACGCACCGGCGGAGATTGTCGCCAGACGATTCCTCTCCCTCCTGCGAAAGAAGAAACGAGGCGAAGAGAACATCGAAGGCGAGGAGTACCCGTTCACGGAAAAAGATTTTCTCCTCGTGGATCCTCCAAGAGCTGGATTGGATGAAATAACCTTAGATTTAGCGAGAGAGTTTAAAGATATAATATACATATCTTGCGACGCGAGAAGTTTAGCGAGAGATTTAGGCGAGAAGAAATTGAGCGAAACGCATCGAGTGAAAAGGCTCGCCGCGTTTGATCACTTTCCGTGGCACGCGGATTTCCTAGAAGTAGTTTGTCAGTTAGAAAAGAAAGAATAGAGAGCCTTAAAATACTATTTCTACATGAGGCCACGGCCTTTTGTTCTTCGTTTTTGTTTCGTCGCTAACTTTTGTGGAACGTCACGATACCAATTCACCAACAAAGTGTTCCTCTCTCCGGCATCTTCTAAAGCCTTTTCGACGCTGTGATAACTCGTTTCGTGCACTTTAAAAGCATACATGCTGTTGTGTCGAAAACCAAACTTCTTTTCGCAAGGTGCGGCGTTGTTGTTCTTCCTGTCTCTCTCTTCGAATTGCTTCGCCGTGTGTACGCACGTGCCGTACTTACTTTCTTGCTTCTTTTCGTCTCCTCCGTGAAGCCCCGGGAAATAAAATTGCATCGTCGCCAACTTCTTCGGCGTATCTGGGTGTACTCCAATCGCGTACCCGTTCTCGCCCATCTTGTCAGTTTGCAACCTAAAATCTGTCGGCACGTTACCAGTAATCATTTTATCTCGCCATCCCTCCGGCAACTTCAACTTATCGTACACGAGATTCTGAAATCGTTCGCTGAACAAAATCTGTTCCACTCTTCTCCACGTTTCCTTCGCGCTCTCGAAATCCCTAAACCCAGACTTCTCCACTCTATTCTTTGGATCGATCACATCGTACCCGCTCAACTTCCATCGCAAATCCGCGAATTGATTCGACCCCGCCGCCGAATAACTCTTGCACTTTGCGAGCTTCCAATCTCCCGCTTCCGAACATCTTCCTTTCTCCGTCGGTTCCATCGAAGCAATCAGAGGAAAATCAGACAGCATTTTCTCGTATAATTCCGGAGGGAACACGTTACAAACGTAAACGATTTCCTCGAACGGATCGGATGTTGTTTCCGTTCTTTTGAAATTTTCCAACACGTAGTCCAAATCTGTCTCGAAATCCACTGGATTCACTTTATTCACGTCGTCGTTCGTCGGGCAGGAGACGAGGACATTTTTGAACGACGACGACGCTTCTTTTTCATCAAACGAAGCGCCCACTTCTACTTCTACTTCTACTCCTTCTCTCTTCTTCTCGACGTATTCATCGTCATTCTCTAGACGACTGGTTTCTCCTAGGGGTGATGATGAAGTTGAAGTTGAAGAAAAGAAATCCAATTCGGAATACGTAAAAGTCACGAACGCCAAGAGGAACACGAACAACATCTGCACCGATAAAGCTTTCGAAGAAGGGCTTTGCTGCTGTTGCGACTGTTTAGACCTCGGAGAGATGAGCGTGGTGTTTAGCGCATCTTCCAAGACGTCTTCTTCGGGAAGGACGTTTTGGTGATGGTATCGGTTCCGAGAGTGCATTTTTTGTGGAAAGGAGACTAGTAAAATACGTTTGGATGACGACGACGATCAAATTCGATCGTCTCCGTTTGAAACGTGCGAAAATAACAACACGCTACTTTGTCTCTCTTTCTCTCTCTTTCTCTCTACTCTATCTCCATTTTTCGTTGCAAATCTTCCTCTTCTTCTTCCTCTCGTTCTACATTTTCTGGCGTCGCGAGCGATAAAACCTCCGAAATCCTCTCCCGGTGAGATTTCAAAAGGTCCCAGTCTTCCCATTTGACGCGCATGCCGTCGAAGGCGCACGCGAATACGTGTTGATTTTGTTGATATTGAGGAGGAGAAGAAGGAGATGAAGAAGAAGGTGCAAAAATGTCTTTCGGGTACCGTTGCGAGAAATGGGTCAAACACACCGTCTTTGCGTTTGATTCTCGACCTACTCGCAACGCTTCCTCGGTCGTGCAATGTTTCTTCTTCTTCGCGTGCGACCATAAGCTATTTCCGAACGTCGCTTCGTGGATTAATATGTCAACCGCGTATGCAGCTTTGGCAAAATCTTTAGATGGCGTGCAGTCGCCGCTGTACGCGACGGAGCGTTTGGTGGTGAATAATCCGCGGAGGATAATCGCGAAGGCTTCCGGACAGTGCGTGACCGGGACGGAGACGATTTGTTCACAGTTGATGGTTTGCGCGACGTATGCGGCGACGTCCGGATGCTTTGGTTGCAATGATGAGGAGCTACCTTTTGAAAGAGGTGGAGGTGGCGGAGGAGGGTGCGTCAAACCGGGCTTGTTCATGATGGAGATGTGGAACGGGCCGCCGATGCCGCCGCGCGCTTGCAAAGCGCTCGATTTCACAAACGTGTATTTGAAACTCGGAACCTCGATGGTTTCGAACCACTTTTGAATTGGCGTAGGGCCAACGAGCCGATGCCGCCGCGCGCTTGCAAAGCGCTCGATTTCACAAACGTGTATTTGAAACTCGGAACCTCGATGGTTTCGAACCACTTTTGAATTGGCGTAGGGCCAACGATAAGTAAAGGAGGTGGTGGTGTAGTGAGAGTAGAACTCGTCGTCGACGACGATGCCTGTTGTCGCAAAGCCTCGTATCGAGCGTCGAGAATAGCGAGAATACCAAGACAGTGGTCCGGATGGTGGTGGCTAATCCAGATCATTTTCAATGTCTTCAGCGCGTTTAGACATTCCTCGCGACCTAAATACCGTCGCATGGCGCCTAAACACCCTTCGCCACAATCGAGTAAAATCGACGATTTCGATGCTCCTCCTTCTTCTTCATCGCGCAAAAGAATCGCGGATGCCGCTCGGTACTTGGACGGTTCAGCGCATCCCGTGCCTAAAAAGATCGTTTCCGGACCGCCCAACGCGCTCAGAGGAGCCGCTCGGCCTTTCTTCGGGTGCGCGGGATACTTACCAAACGACGCCGGTAATAAATTTTCTTCTTCTTCATCCTCTTCTTCTTCGTACACATCGCCACCGCTGCCAAAAATTTGGCGTTTCGCTTTCCTCGCGTTTTCTTTGAACGTATCGAACCGTTCCAAGTTTTCGAACACGTCGCGCAAGGCAAGTTTAGGCAATTTTGGATCACCCGTTCGCTCGTTTAGCATCTCTTCACCTCGTGTTATCGCGTGTCGATTCTTTTCACCGACTGTGTTTCGATTGGAATAGAATGCAACCTCGTCGCATAATCCAAGAGTAGTAGATGTCGTCTTCTTGGAGTCGTCATCTCCTTCTTCTTCTTCGCGAGGCGGACATTTCGATGTCGTCATCAAGGTCTCCGGTAGTGGGAACACGGATGGAGCGGCGCAGTGCAAACGCGCTAAATGTCTCATTGAAGATCTGAATCCAACCTCGTTGTGACTTTCATCGCCGCCGCCGCCAATCGTGAATACATTTTTGCGATCGATTTCAAAGCCCCCCTCCTTGACGTTGTTTTCCTTCCCGTCGCGTATCAAAGAAGAAGAGGATGAAAGAAAAAACAGTCCGCTGATGTTATGCTTACGCATGCTATTGTTGCTCAATAGGCACTTACACAGCGCGTGTTTCGATTTCTTCACGTCTTCTTCGGTGCAGTTCAAGATGAGAATTCGAACCGGTTCGTGAGTATTTTCGCCGCCTTCTCTCTCGTTCAAAAACTCGTCTTCGTCTTCCTTCTCCAAGACTTCCAAAACGTACCCGAGCATCCGTTTCGGCGGCGGCGGCGGCGGTGGCGGTTTACTGCTACATTCTCTCGTTTCTTTTCGGTTCTGTTCTCGTCGTTGCTCTATCATTCCTTCTTCTGTTTCTTCTTCCTCCTCCTCCTCCTCTTCGCTACTACCGCTACTACTACTACTACCGCCGCTGCTCCCATCCGCGACGCCTCCTCGTTTCCGTTTCCTTATCCGCATCTCGCGCCTCTCTCGAAACCGGCACAGCGCGCACACCTCCACACCCTCTGCATCGTCTTCAACAACATCCATCAACGGCCACACAATCACGTCGCTGTCTTGGTAACACAAATTCTCATCCTCTCCCGCGTCTCGCTCTTCGCCCGTCAAGGAAACGCCGGTCACTTTCGGATGCTTCCATTTCGCCACCGCGGAGAGACTTCGAAGAAGAAAAAGAGAGAGATAAAACTCGCGTCAGTACTAGAGAAAAGAAAGAGAGAGAAAGAGACGCGATAAAACCGCGAGAACGAACGAACGAATGAAAATCTCGCGCGACGCGCTCTCACCTCTCCACGACAGTTTCCACGCCTCGTTTCCCAACCACCGCGCATTTCTCGTGTCCATCCGCACTTAAGCGTAGAATTAAAGAGCACACGCCGGCTAAACTTTCGTTCATATCGTCACCGAGTGCGAAAATCGCGGATAAGCCTTTCCTCGGTCGCGAGTACGTTTCCATGGTCACTCGAGAGAACGATTCCGGACAGTTGAATACGCGAGTACGTTTCCATGGTCACTCGAGAGAACGATTCCGGACAGTTGAAGAGGTACTCTCTCGGGAACGAATGTGACGATGCATTCCCCCCGGTCGTCTTGACGAGCAATGCGTTGCTCCGTCCAAAATCGTACGTGAACGACGCGCAAGTGAGAAGAGGAGGACTACTCGCGTCGTCGTTTTTGCTTTCTTTCGTCTTCATCTTTTGCGTCGTCATCTCTTTATCTGTTGTTCTTCATCCTCATTCGTATCTCAAATGCGACACTTTTTCTCGAGAGAATTGGATTCAATTCATCGCGTTAAAGAACGCATCGTAAACGGTCGCAATGAGAGACTCCGTCGAGACAGACGATCGGGAAGACTTTTACGTCCGATACTACGTCGGCCACAAAGGTAAATTCGGCCACGAGTTCCTCGAGTTCGAGTTCAAACCGGACGGAAAGTTACGGTACGCGAACAACAGCAACTACAAAGGCGACAAGTGCATTCGGAAAGAGATGTGCGTTTCGCAAGCGGTGCTCAAAGAACTGAAACGAATCGTCACAGACTCGGAGGTGTTGAAAGAAGACGACGAAAACTGGCCGGAAGCGGACAGAGTTGGACAACAAGAGCTCGAAATCGTCCTAGGAAACGAACACGCGTCGTTTCAAACCGCGAAGATTGGGAGCCTTTTAGACGTGCAAAACTCGAAAGATCCGGAAGGTTTGAAACAGTTTTATTACTTCGTGCAGGATTTGAAGTGCTTCGCGCTGAGTTTACTGAACGTGCACATGAAAGTGAGACCTATTTGAGGAGTCTTTCGTGAGAATGACGATGATGTGCAGTAAAAGGATCTGGTGTAGTTACGCGAGAATATCGTCAAGTCGTCGTCTTCGTCGGGACGCGCTTTTGAGCCGCGTTTGGTATAGCAATGCAATTCTAGTCTAGTCTACACTTCTAGGTAGTAGTTCTACGCGTGCGTTTATTCCGTGCAGGTCGCTTCTTTCGACGAAAGCTTTCGGGTAGATTTTATTGAATCCTCGCGGTGAACCACACGTCCTTGTCGCACCTCACGTGCACGTCGGTCACTTTTGTCCTCGACTCGTCCTCAAAAGTAGTCTCGTTGCTCGAGCTTATCTTCCGGCCCATTTCGAAGTACTCGTAGTTCTTTGCGTTGTCTTCTTTCTTGTTGTTTTCGAGGTTCCATTTCAATCCGCTCGTCCACACTTTCGTCTTTCCGTTGAAGGGAAAGATCCCCAACGATTTCGCTGGAACTTTAAATTTCAACACCGTGTACCCTCTTCGTATCGGGAACGAAATCTGTATCCCGAGCTTTTCTTCCTCTTTCGCTCCGTTATCGTACGCGTCGTAACACACGTAACTCGGACCACCTTTCAACAAGCCGGGCGCTTTCAAAATCGCCGATATGTTCGCAAACTCGTGATCGAATCTCCCGCCCATGGCGTTGAATATCACCACGTCCGATACGACCGGGTCTCGATAACTATATTTACCTCTCTCGAGAATAAAGTTCAAGCACTTCTCCATATCGTTCGTATCTTGGTCTCGACTGAGGTCGATCAACTCCCCTGAAACTATTCCTTCTTTTTCTCCACCTTCCGCCGTAGCAGCGGCGTTAGGAGTCGTCGCGCCCGCATCATCATCAAACCGCAGTTTCCGCAATTGCTCTCGGTTCACGAACGGTACATTCTCCCGCTTTTCTTCTTTCACTTCTTCGACCCACTTTTCTTCTTCCCCTTGTACGAAAAGAGAACTCTTTTGGAAAAGAGTTCGTCTCTTCTTCTTTCTCGTTTCCTCAATCTGGTCGTCTTCATCTTCCTCTTTCGACCGCGACGACGAATCCATATCTCCAACTATATAATCCGCTCCAATCCTCCCCCCACAACTTAACGCCTTAACGAAAGCGTTCCCGCCGAAATCAGCCGCAATTACTGGCACCCCATCGTTCCTCCACAAAATATCGCTCTTAATTTTCAACTTTTTCGACTCGTTTCCATCGTTATTCAAAACTAACACGCAGGTCATCGGTACCGGGTTCGGGGAACTTCCGTCCCGAATTTGCTTTTTCTGGAAAACCATCTTTTCGGATTTCCGCTTGATTAACTCGTTGAAGTCTTTGTTCGTCGGTAAGTCGATCAAGACGGACGAACAGACGAGCTCGCTCGATGGGTACGCGCTCGACGGTTGAGGTTGGTCGAAGTTCATTTTAGCAGCAATAGCAGCAGCTTATAAAAGTTGTTCAGAATCAGTTCATTTGTTGTGAGGAGTTTCGTCGAACAAACAAGAGGAAAATACGCGACGAGCAAAGGCGCACACGTTTTCTTTCAACTGTATGTATGTGTGTGTTTGTGTGTTGTATATATTACTCTGATTCTTCTTATTCTTGTCCGTGAATGCGTGGCAATATCTCGCCGTGCTCGTATCGCCAACCTGGTGGGAGAGGACAGTTGTTGTCGAGAAGGTATTGTAAACATTCGGGTTGATTTTTCTCGCGAGCGACTCGTATGGCCGCAGAGTTCCAAGGCGCTTTGGCGGTTTCGTGCAAGTACTTCAAACAGTCTAAGTGGCCGTTCTCGGCTGCCAACTTACACGCACAAAAAAGTCCGTCTCCGTCATATTCATCAAATTTACGTTCAACAAGATATTCGAGTATATGAAGATGACCATTTTCAGCCGCCCAAGCGGCAGTACCCGAATCCCAAGGCGCTTTGACTTCTTCGTGTAAGTATTTGAGCATCTCGAGATGACCTTTTAAGGCAGCATATGCACACGCACTCGTATCGACAGGACACTCATTTGCAACGCAATACTTTACCATTTCCAGATTACCTTGTTCTGCGGCCGCATTAATCGTATTTTCATCCCACTCACACTCTTTCTCCTCTCGCGCCCACTTGAGCAACTCGAGTTTATTCGTTTCAGCAACTTGCCAGCAGAAATATGGTTCATCTTTCAAGTACCTCGGCCACAACGATTTATGCTCCCACGCAAACTCCAACGTAGATATTGATGACATCTCTTTGACTATGAAACTCTTCTTCAAATCTCTTGCACGAGACGATCTCTTAATCAACTTTCTCGTCTCCGTATTCACCTCGTAAAAGAATTTGAGATCCGTCCCGTTGAGTTTACACATCACATGCTTCTCCACGATATCGCGACACGCGCCGCCATTTAGCAACGCCTCTCTGAACAAACGCCATAACGGCAAAGGTTTATTCTCAAGCGCCGCCACGATGCTTCGCGCGCGTTGGAGTCTCTCGTGTTCCTCTTCCGTCAAGTATTCGGAGGACATGAAGAGATCGCTTTTTTAATAACGCCAATATTTATTTTTTCCCAAGCTTCTTTTTCTTCTCTTGGAATCCCCTATTTTTTCTTTCACATGCTGGTCATATTTTAAGCGCGTGGTTCCCCGCGCACACGGGCATTTAATGCGAAGAGCGACGAAATCAAAAGAGAGTTTGAGAGAGAGAAAGCGAGCACACATACAGGGTTGCAATATTTCAAAGAGGCACGCGCTATACTTTTGATTTTTTTATTACATTTTCGATTTCGCGTACTCGGCGCATCGTCTCCCGCTAATCAAGGCACCGTCAAACGTCGCCGCGTCGCGATGATCGCCAGCTAAGTAGACGTTTTTCATCGCGCCGCTTTCGCACGTTTGCTCGAACGCGGTTTTGGAGCTCCCTTTTGCCGATGGGGTTTGTATCGGTTGTGCGAACGGGATGCGGTAGACTTTTAAGAGTTTGAACGAACTCGTGATGGACTCGCCGAACCAGTCGGAGAGTTCTGATTTAACCCGGTCGCCAATTTGTTCGTCTGAGAGTTCACTCGGGACGCCAATGATAGAGGCAGAACACAAGTGTTTCCCGTTTGGCGCGTAAGTTGGAGAGACGACGGACGGGAAGCAACAGTTGTTGACCAACGTTTTCTTCCCTCCTCCTCCTTTGTATTTCTCGCCGTCCAAATATAACATCGCGTTTTCCGCGTCGTACGGTTTGTCGCAGGAAAAGTACACGCACGTAGTCCCCACGCCTTTTTCTCTTTGCTTATCTTTCGTGCCGAGCAATCGATCGCACTCCGGTCCTTCCACGGCTAAAATGACTTTTTTACCTCTAATAATCGTCTCCTCTTCTTTGTTCATCATTTGCACGCGCACTTCTACGGCGTCGTTTAGATTTCTAATCTCCTGGACTTTTGCATTCGCGTGCACGTTCTTCTCGTCTAACCTCCCAACCAACTGTTCCGCCATGGCCCCGATTCCTTTCGCGGGTAAACAATTCTCGCCCAACGCCAACGACCGCATGACGAAATCGAACAACCTCGAATCCGTCGTCAACTCAGGATTGAAGAAAATCCCACCCAAAAACGGTCTAAAAAACCTATCCACCATCTCCTCGCTAAAACCAAACGCGTTCAATCGTTCCTCGATCGTTTCCGAACTCTCTCTTTGCATCGGATTCATCCGTAACAATAACGTCTGAAATCGCACTAAACCGACCAACACTTTATCCAGCGGCGACCCAATCTTATGATTCGGAAGTAAACTCGGCAGCGCGTCCGAAACGTGCCGAAACGGATCCGCGACTCGATAAAACTGATTCTCAAATCTCACGTCCGCGCCGGCGTAAAATTTCCTCAAATCTAACGCCTTGGTATCGAAAATTTTATTACATTCTTCGTACGAGGAGAGATAGATGGCAAACCCACGGTCTAAGATGTACCCGTCGACGATATCCGTTCTCGCTCGACCGCCAAATCCGTCCGAGGATTCTAATAAAACGTACGGAATGTTTTTTGTTTCCAACTGCACAGCCGCGGCTAAGCCAGCTAACCCACCGCCGATGATGATAATCCCGTTATTATCGTCATCAGATGATGCTGTTTTTTCATCACTTTCATCATAATCGTCGTCCTTGTTCATAATAATAGGTGATTCAGATTCTGACGATGATGACATCGTCGTCGTCGTCCTCATCGCCTTTCTTCTTCTCAAACGTAAAGAAGAAGAAGAACAACGATGATCATTACTCAGAATAATACTCCTTCTTCTCTCAGTAGTATTTGAAGTAGTATTACGATTCTTTTTCGTCGCATACGACGCAAAAGGAGGAGACAAAGAAGGAGATAAAGTCGTCATCATAAAGCAGAGAAAAGAGTCAGTCGGATGTGTCACTTTTATTATTATGAGGGCAAATTTTGTTTTCTTTCAACTACTGTACATGTGTGTGTGTGTGTGTGTTTGTGTGTTGTATATATTACTCTGATTCTTCTTACTCTGGTCCGTGAATGAATAACTCGCCGTGCTCGTATCGCCAACCGCGTGGGAGAGGACAGTTGTTGTCGAGGAGGTATTGTAAACATTCGGGTTGATTTTTCTCGCGAGCGACTCGCACGGCCACATAGTCCCACGGCGCTTTGGCGGTTTCGTGCAAGTATTTCAAACAGTCCAAGTGGCCGTTCTCGGCTGCACTGATACACGACCATACGTCATAATTATCATACTCACGCTCAACAAGATATTCGAGTATGTGGAGATGACCATTTGAAGCCGCGTAAGAGGCAATATCAGAATCCCAAGGCACTTTCGCTTCTTCGCGTAAGTATTTGAGCACCTCGAGATGACCGTTTTCGGCAGCATATGCACACGCCGTCTCATCGATAGGACACTCGTTTGCCACGCAATACTTTACCATTTCTAGATTACCTCGACGTGCGGCCGCAGTAATCGTCAATTCATCCCACTCACACTCTTTCTCCTCTCGCGCCCACTTGAGCAACTCGAGTTTATTCTTTCGAGCAACTTCCCAGCAGAAATCTGATTCGTCGTACAAGTATCCCGACCACAACGATTTATTCTCCCACGCAACTTCCAAAGTCGATATCGACGACATCTCATCGACATTAAATTTCTTTTTCAAATCACTCTCGCGAGATGATCTCTTCACCAACTTTCTCGTCTCCGTATTCACCTCGTAAAAGAATTTGAGATCCGTCCCGTTGAGTTTACACATCACATGCTTCTCCACGATATCGCGACACGCGCCGCCACTCAGCAACGCCTCTCTGAACAAACGCCACAACGGTAACGGTTTATTCTCAAGCGCCACCACGATGCTTCGCGCGCGTTGGAGTCTCTCGTGTTCCTCTTCCGTCAAGTATTCGGAGGACATGATGAGATCGCTTTTTTTATAACGCCAATATTTTTTTTTCAGTCAGTTGTTCTTGTGTGCTCACAAATTTTTTTATTCGAACAACAATTTCATTTATTCCTCTTTTCTTCATTATTCCTCCGTTCGTTAGGGGAGAGAGAGACTAAAACGCTTATTACTACTATGCCTAAACTCAAAAACGGGGAAATGGTGGTGGTCAAAGTAAATTTGACGATGATGATGCGCAAGAGTACTACTAATACTACTAATAATACTCATCTTTTGCGTCGTCGTTTACGTCGTCGGGAGGGTGTTTTGCTGAGCGCTGATTTGGAGGAAAAACGACCGCCACACGTTTTTTCCCTCGTGGGAGGAAAAAAGAGGGTGCCCACTTCGAGGAAGCAGAAGCGGAAGAAGTTTACGTCGTCGTCGCGCTTTGACGACGATGAAGATGCAGGATTCTTCGAAGGAGAACAACAACAACAACAACAACAACAACGAGAGCAGGGAACGGCGCTTTTTTCCTCTTTCGATGATATCCTCCAAGAGCACTCCGGGTCGATTGAAGACGCGTTCACATCCGAGACGCAGTTTCAACGGTATTCGTTCGAACGTGTGGAGCGAGAAGATAGGAAACTGGCGACGAATTTGCGCAGATCGGCGTCGACGTTTTACGTCGTCAGTTCTGTGTTGTTCGTGTTACGGAACGTGATCGTTCCAGCGAACGCGAATAGGAACGAGTTTTTGATTATTTTTGATGCGGTGTACACGTTCATTTGTTTGGCGTTTTTCGCGTCCAATCTGGCGGAAAAGGAGCGCATAGGAAAGAATAAAAGTTCGCGGTCGGCGTTGTTGTTCGGAAACGCCGCCGTGGCGGCGGCGGCGAATTTCGTGATTGCAGCTGCGACGATGGATATAGAGCAAATTGATGAAGTTTTGATTGAATCGGCTCCGCGATCGAAGGTGATCCTGTACGCGTTGCCGTCCATTGCGTTGGTGGCGTTTCAAGTTGGTTTGGAATTGTTCGGAAAAGACGACTCGGCGGAGAAGAAAGCGACGGAGGAGACGATCGTTCGCGCGGAGGATATTCAAGCGACGAAAGGGATAGATAAGAAGATATTAGGGGTTAAGAAGATAACCGTGAAATTGAAAAATATTGTCCCGAATTGGATCACGATGGGGAAGATTGCAAAACGAAGCGTGCGACCGCTCCAATTCGCCGGAGCGATTTTAGTGAACATCGATCTCCTCGAGAGAACGATGCTGGCGATTTCAACGGGAAAAAGCGACGCGTTCGTGTTATTTCACGGATCGTGGACGAGAGATTTAAGTTCATTCGGGTCGTACGCTTTCGTATTAGCGTCTGTGATGGTTTTCATCCAAACGTCCGCTGAAATTCAGATTGAAAGAGCGAAGAAATTGTACGTGGATGAATTCGAGTCGATAGAATCGCTCGAAGAGGTTAACAGAGACCCTTGAAAAAGAATCACACTACTGAGTATGTACAACAAAAGGAAGGAGACGATATTATTAGTAGCAACGAGAGATACTTCATTATTAGATACGCGCGCGCGATTATTATAACACAAATAATTCTTAAAACAACAATTCTCTTTCTATCCACAACAGAGGAAAGAACGTTTTACGAGACATACACAACAGTTATCATCATCATCATCATCATCTGTTGATCGCAATATTTTCCGTAGCCAAAGATACCTCGTGCACAGCTAACGCCAACCCGGGGAACAAATGCATCAAGTACGCCGCCAACAACGCCTTCCTCTCCGCTCTCGACGCGCGCTTGAGATTCGTTTTTTCTAAAAGTCCATCCGGCAACGAATCGATCGCCTCGCCAAAATTCCGGGCTTCCACTAATGCGTCAATCATCGCAATCATTTCTTTTTCGTTCGGCGGGTGTTCGTAGGCATTTCGACAGAATCGCAACAAATCGGCAAAGTTGTTCCCGTACGGTTTAACTCCAATAGCTTCAGTTTGGACGGTTGCTGCGGACGTGATCGTCGCCGAACTACCGATGTTGTTGGTAGGTTTCTTGTTGTTGTGCAGGTGGTCGCCGTTGACGTTACTCTTCATCTTCTTGCGATTCGAATTCGCGGCGTGGCTCAATACTCGCTCGAGAATTTTCGAATCGATTCTGCGTTGCCAGTCCGTGGAATCCATGTTTACTGCCATCAAAAGCGCCCCACGATCGCTACTGCCCGCAGAACTGCCTTGATGTAACATCGCCGACGTCGCGAGTTTATCTAAGACGCTCGTCAACGATTGGTTACCCGAGGATGCGCCGCGTTCGTGTAACACGCGCACGCGAAGCATGGTTTGTTGGTTATTCCACAACAGAGGGTGTGCACACACTTCCGAGGCAGTCGGTCGAACTTTCGGGTTCGGGTCTAACATGGCCGATAACAGGTGTCTCGATTCCACTTGACGCCGCGGGCTTAATCCAGGCGTTCGCATGAGAATTTGAAGATTTCGCTTCCCAGCGATGATGTCTTCGTCCGACGGTTGTTTGTTTGGATCCAAGCCAAACGGAGAGGATAAGCCGGTCAGCACGAAAAAGAAGCACACGCCCATGGCCCATATATCTGCGGCAGGCGTTAACGGTTTCCGTTGTAAAATCTCCGGCGCTCTTCCGGCGAGCAAAATGGACACCCCGTATTTGTTAAACGTGGACAAGGAATATTGATCGTGTTTCGACCCGTTCCTCGATTCTTTCGATAACTTGACGCCTAAACCAACGTCAGCGATTTTCACCTCGCCATTCGCCGTCACCAACAAGTTTTCTGGTTTCAGATCGTTGTGCGTGATGCATCCTTGTGGTTTGGAGGCGTCGTGGAGCCACTCGATGCCGCCGGCGACGCCTTTCAACAATCCGACGCGTTTGTCGATTCCTAAAGTTGCGTTTTGTCGACTGACGTGTTCGCGCAAAGATTCTGGACACAACTCTAACGCGATGAACACGTTTGAGTTTGTAATTCCCCAACAGTGGAAGAATGGTACTTTCGGCGATTGGTTCAACGCAGTCATCAATTCGACTTCGCGTTCGACTAATCGGACCAATTCTCGTCCTTTCTTTCCCGGAGGTCTGGCGATGCGTTTTACCGCGACCGCGTGTCTCGCGCGAGACGTGTGTCGCACGTAGCCTCTAAACACGTACGTGCCAGCAGAACCAACGCCGATAACCTCTTCTTCGTTGTAAATGATGGAATCGCCAACTTTACGCCACGTCGTCGCAGACGAATCTGCGCCGCTCGTGCTATTGTTATTGGTTTTTTCGTCGTTGAACTCGGACGAGCCGGCCGCTTCTCCGGCACCGTCGTCGTCTGGAATAGCAGACGCCCACACTCGAATCGCTTCTTCTTCTTCTTGCGTCATCGCTTCAAATACGCCCGAACTTCCAGCTTCGTCTTTGCTGTTGCTTTCAAAAACTGGACCGCGTACACCGACACCCGCCATGGCATCGAACCGGACGCGTTCTGTTCTTTGTCGCATAGAATTCAACGTCGCGAGATCTTGGGCTTTCTTCTTGTTACTTTCTTCTGCGCCTAACGAGGAACTTGCATTCGCCATTCTTTGTACTTGTTCGTGCTCCGCAGCGGTAATTTCCAAGGATTCGCGCAAAGTCGCGAGCATTTGCGCGGATTCCGGGGTGACCGATCCGCTTTGCCACGCAACTTTCGATGCCATGAAGTACGCCTTCAAACGCTTATCACCGCCTTCCAACGCATCTTCGGCTTCGAGTTCTTCCAGAGCAATTTTCGCTCTTCGCAAATCAATCTTATCTTCCTCGGCTGTGAATTTCGCCTCGGCTTCTTCGATGGCGAGTTTGATGTTTCGTTTCGATCTCGAAGCGATCGCATCCTCAACTCTTCGCAACGATTGCCATTTTTCCAGCACGATTGTCGCTTTGACGACTTCTTCTTCTAATTTCCACGGCCACGCCGAGGCTTTCGCTCTTCGAATCGCTTCTTCGAGTTTCATGACGTCCAATTCGGCGACGCCGCCAGAGGCTAAATCGCCGCCGCGTAAGTTCAACTCCAACGCTTCCACGAGACCGGCTTTGACGCCTTCCATCTCTTGCAACGCGGTCGTTCTCGACTGAACTCTGGAAACCAACGCGTTCAACTTCGCCGCACCTTCTTGCGTCAAAGGTAAACCCGAAGAGGCTAAATTTGTCGCGCGAAGTAACAAATTTTCTAAAGTTGGAATCGAATCGTACGTTCGCGACGCTTCGTCGGCTAAGGTTTTCCGCATATCGGATTCTAAAGCGATCGCTTCGAGCGCAAACTCGGCTAACTTAATCGCCGTTGCTAATTGCTCGCGTTCAGGAGAACTTTCTTTGACCATCACACCGTCTCGCTCTTTCGCGCTCGCTACGGACGAATCGTTACTCACAAACGGATCGGCATCGAACGACGACACCACCATTTTTTCTTTTCTTCCTTCGTCTTCATCATCATCATCGTCGTCGTCGTCGTCCGATTGACTGACATCCACGGATTCCGATGTGGCAGAAGACGACGACGACGACGAAGAAGAAGAGGTGGAAGAGGACGAGGTTGTCATTTCTTCGTCTTCTTCGTCGATGGAAAATTCGACGTCTTCATCGTCATCATCGCTGCTAAATGGGTCCGCTCGACGTTCCTCTCTCCGTTTGTTCCTCAGCATCTGTTTTCTTTTTCTTTCCTTGACCATTTTCGACAACTGCGCCTTTTCCTTCTCCAACTCTAAACTTTGCCGTAAAATCTTCCTCGCGCGTTCTAACGTCGCGACTAACCTCTGTTCGTCCATCGGCACCGCCACGCACTGCGATTTCAAAGCGTTCGCTAAACTTACTTCCTCCATCGCGAGCGCTTTCAAACGAACGTCGCGTAACATCTGCTCGCCGTCTTCGGCGACCGCTCCTACAGCTTGCGCCTCGCGAATGGCTTCCTCCAACGCGACGAGAGATCTTCCCGTCGGATCGTTCTTGGCCAACGCAAACGCGCGATCGACTTTCTTCTTCGCCTCGACGCGTTTGACGGACCGTCCGAGTAAAATGCGAGTTCGTTTTTCCATTCGTTGCTTCAAGTTTTCCTTCTCTTCCTTTTTCGGTTTCCCGGATTGCACGGCTTTGGCTAAAGAGTCGTCGAGCCAAATCGTTAATGCGACGAAAGGCACGTTCTTTTCCAACAACGTCTCCGCGCATTTGACCATCGCTTCGCCGTCGGATTCTGAGGCGTTATCGTTTCCAGGCGCGGCAAAGTGTATTAACACGACCATTTTCTTTTCACCTCGTTTGCGTTCACTCAACGCGTCTTTCGTGCCTTGATTCATCTCAACCACAACATCTTCTTCTTCTTCGTTTAACGCGTCCACCATGTTGTTCCCGTAACTCTCGAAATTAAACGGCGCGTCTGGCCACAACAAATCAAAACACTTTTTCAAATCGCTCCTACCTAAACCTTCGCTCGGTAACAAAACTGTCATCGTCTCGCCTTCTCTCCTCCCTTTTCCGCTCAAACCACTGGCGGCTCGTAAAGCGCTCGCGGACATCAGCGCTCCTCGCAGCGCCAACGCCACGGTGGGCGCCGACCACTCTTGCCAACTCTCCAGCGCGATTCGTAAATTTGACAATACAGGATCGTTGCTATCGTCGATATCTATTTTCGTAACATCATCGATTTCACCACTCGTCATCTCTTTCTCCATGACCGATTTCCTCCCCATAGCCAGCTCTTTCCTCCCTCGAAACTTTCTTTCGTGCGCTCGAATAAACGGAATCGGCAAATGCATCGCCACGGACGGACTTTGCCCTCTCACCAACTTATTCGCTGGAAAACTCGTCACTTCGTTCACGATCGTATCCGAAACCTCTTGACTCGTCAACGTCGTCGACGTGGACGAACCTAAATGCCAGGCAAGAATAGCCTCGAGCGGATCCATCGTCGAATCTTTCGCCACCGGCGGCGGCGCCGACGACGTCGCGTCCGGGGCAAATACATCTTTCGCTTTCAAAGCTAAATCGTTCAGTGTCTTCGAAAATCCGAAGCCTCCTCCTCCTCCTCCTCCTCCGTTGTTGTTGTTGTTGTTTCGGCTTCGATTATATATATCCTGTTCTCCCGAAGAAGAAGAAGAAGAAAGTTTCTCGGAGGAAGAACCGCCACTGCTCGAGGAAGAAGAAGTCGTCCCATGAGTAGTGTTCCTTTTCCCGTTGTTGTTGATGTTGGGAACACCACCAACACCACCACCGTCTCCACCGTCTTTCGTCTCGTTGTTCTTCTCCCTCTCGTCGTCGTCGTAGTTGTTCTTATTACTACTGCTGCTCTTAAAAACGTTCTTCTTCCTGCGAATCCTCGTGTTCCTCGCCGTCGTTCTCTTTGACACCAACGAAGCCAAACCGCAACGTTGTTGTTCGCGATGAGAGACGAGCGCACGAGAGGACAAAGAAGAAGTATATGAAGAAGAAGAAGAAGAAGCCATCGTCTCGCTCTCTCTCTCACTCTCTCTCTTTCGTGCTCTTATTATTATTAGTAGTATTACAGAAAGCGCTGTCGTGTTAAAGAAGAAAGAGAGTCCAGAAGAGAGAAGAGAAAAAGTGTAATGACGTTTTCTAAAGCTTTTTTGAGACACCACCTGCGTACCTGCGTGAAAAAAAAAAGCAGAGGAGTTAAAAATCGCTTTTTCATCATGCAGAAAACACACCCGCCTGCCTGAAAAAATTTCATCCGACCAAAACTCACGATGGAGCTGTCAGCTGTGTAAAATCAAACCTTTTCTCTCTCCACTGTATCTGAGACGTTGCATGCGCAGGAGCATCGTCGGCTTTCACAGAGCGGCGTCAAAGTCTTTAGCACATACCACTACGAATACTACTCGCGACAAGAGTTTCACGGAAAACACGGGTTTCTTCTCTTTGTGTTTGCGGTGGACGAATACTACTCGCGACAAGAGTTTCACGGAAAACGCGGTTTTCTTCTCTTTGTGTTTGCGGTGGTTCGCGTCTTCTTCTTCTTCTTCTTCTTCTTCTTCTTCGAGTACGCAAAGGGAGGAGGGATACAACGCGTCGTCGGGGATTGCATCACAATCATCGTCGTCGGTCGTACACTGCGATTTGCGAAGAGGAGGAGAGACAAGCGCGAGCAGCAGTTATTCGCATTCCACAGAAACAACACCAACGAGCAGTGGTAAGATAAGGAGTACAAAAATCGTCGACGACGACATGACGGAACAACAACCGAAGAAGAAAAATAATCACGTCGTCTTCGTCCTCGGTGGCCCCGGCGCTGGGAAAGGCACGCAATGCGCAAACATCGTCCGCGACTATAACTTCACGCACCTCTCCGCGGGGGATTTACTGAGAGCACACATGAAATCCGGCACAGAGGATGGAAATATGGTCGCACAAATGATCAAAGACGGAAAAATCGTCCCGAGCGCAGTGACGGTGAAACTCTTATTAAACGCGATGGCAGATTCAAAATCGAATCGATTTCTGATCGATGGGTTCCCGAGGAACAAAGAAAACCGAGACGCCTGGGTCTCGGAAGCCGGGTACGATTGCGATTTCGTCTTAATGTACGACTGCACGGAAGAGGTGATGCTGGAAAGATTGTTAGGACGAAACGAAGGGAGGACGGACGATAACGTGGAATCGATCAAGAAGAGGTTCGTGACGTTTCGAGAGAGCTCCGTGCCGGTGGTGGAGTTTTACGAAACCTTGGGGAAGGTGAGGAAAGTCGACGCGATCGCGACGCCGGAGGAAGTGTACGAGAAAACGAAGGAGAGTTTTGCACAGTTCGAATAGATACAGAAGAAATGAGAGAGGAAAACGAGAGAAAGGGTGAGATGCGTATGAATCTTAATGTAATACATGCTCCTGAGAAGAGAACATCGAACATCTTTAACAACGCGAAGGAGATATTCATTTTTATCCGCGCAAAAAACACACTCCTTCTTTGTTCGTAGTCTTTCGTTTGTGGCTCAAATTCGTGGTTGTCCCCTTTCTTTACAGTCGTGTCTACCGTTCTCTCGTGCGATAAAAATAACGTCACTTTCCAACCACAAGAAACAAACAAACACACACACAAACAAAAATGGAGGACGTGGAAAAAGGCAACACCAACATGAAGAAGAGCTCGAGTTTACAAGACGTGCTCGGCTCCAAGAATAACTTGAAAGCGGATTCAGTCTTTCGGTGCGTCGTTTTTTGCTTTCGCTTCTTCTTCAGCTTCTTTCCGTTCGATGATGATGATGATGACAACGGTGCACAAAATGCGCTTTCCCGAAACCAATGAATCTTGACGCGACCGCCGCACCGTGCGCCTCCTCCGTCGCGTCACCATCTCGAAACGAACTTTGAACGATACTTTTACGACGAGGAGTATTGATACATACGCATTCGTGACGTATTTATTCGTGAACTACACGCAAAGGCACTCTTTTTCTCACACGTCGGTTCGTTCATGACGTGACTTGGGACGTTATGAAAGGAGGGTGCCCACAGTCACATCCGCTGACGCGTGTCTTTTATCTCTCTCTCTTTACACAACACAGGTTCGAAGACGTGCGCTATCGGGTGAAAACGAAAGACGGCGAGACGGAAATCTTGCACGGGATCAACGGGTGCGTTCGATCGGGCGAAGTGCTCGCCATCTTGGGGCCTTCGGGCGCCGGGAAAACGTGTTTGATCGACGCGTTGACGATGGAGATGAAAGGGGGAGATAACTACGGGAAAGTGACTTTGAACGGTCAAGATTTGACTCGCGATGTTTTTACGCGAAATTGCGCGTCGATGACGCAACAGGATAACCACTGGGCGTTTTTGACGTGCCGAGAGACGCTCGATTACGCCGCGGATTTGTGCGTCAACGATACCGAGGAACAGAAGAGAGCGAGGATTGACGCTATTTTGAGCACGGTCGGTTTGAACGATTGCGCGGACACGAAAGTTGGCAACCAGTTCTTGAAAGGTTTGTCTGGTGGACAAAAGAGACGCTTGTCCTTGGCGGTGAGTTTGTTGACCGATCCGAAGGTTTTGTTCTTGGACGAACCGACTTCGGGGTTAGACGCGGCTGCCGCGGCGGCGATTATGTCGTTTTTGAAAGAACTCGCGCAAGCGACGAACATCGCAATCGTGTGTACCATTCACCAACCGTCTACGGCTGTTTTCAACGGTTTCGATCGCGTCATGTTGTTATCGAGCGGGAGAGTCGCGTATTTGGGCACCTCCAAGGACGTCTTGCCGTACTTTGAAAAGATCGGACACAAGATGCCGGCGAATACCAACCCGGCAGAATACATGCTCGATTTAGTCAACCGAGAGTTCACGGACCCGAAACAAGTCGACGACATCCTCGATAGGTACGAGAAATCGTACACTGGGTTACCGTGTGGGAGTTACGAGGACGATTTGAAGGAAACCGGCGGCGTCCCGAACAATGAACATTTGGGCAACTCCACGCTCGCCGAGACGATGACTTTGTTTCGCCGACACGGTTTGTTGGTCTTTAGAGATCCGACTTTGTACGTCGCGAGAGCCGTCATGTTTTTGAACGCGTGCATCTTCTTTGGCATCATTTACATCAAGTCCAGAGAGAGAGAGCAAGACCAAGTCTTTTCTAGAATGTGGCTTCTCGTTTGGCACATCGGCGTGCCAACCTCCTTGGGCGTCGTCGCGGTGTTTAGTTACAACGAAGAATTTGCGGCGATGAAACGTGAAATTAAGAATGGCATGTTGAGACCGTTTTCTTATCTCTTCTCGAACGCGTTGATTCAGCTTCCGTTGATGCTCTTCTTGGGCGTGTGCGCGGTTTCGGTTTCCGGATATGGCATGGCCGATTGGTACGCGCCGCATTACATCCAAGTCTTGTTGGTGTACGCGTTGATGTTGTGGGCGTACGAAGCTGCCGCGCAAGTCTTTTCCATTTGTTTCACTAACCCGTTGATTGGTATGCTCGTTTACATGAACTTATGGTTCGGCGGTTTCCTTTTCAACGGTATCCTCATCGACGAAAAGGACGTCGTGTGGCCGTTCAGGGCGTTTACGTACGTGAACATCATGAAGTGGGCGTTGAGAGCGATCGTGTATTTGGAATACTCCGACGCCACTTTTAAAGCGTGCACTGAATCCGATTTGTTGTGCTTCTCCAACTCCGCCGAAACTATGCTCGGCACGGGTATGAAAGTTCCCGGGTCGGAAGTTTTGGATTCCATGGGCAAAACGTACCGATTGTATTCGAACGAAGACACGGTTGCGTTTGACGCCATGATGGTGTTAGTCATCGGTATGGGCTTTAAATTGTGGTACTTCTACTTGTTCTACACGAAGACGAGAAAAGTGAAAGAGATTTTACCCCCGATTGGAGACGTTGCGAAGTAAATTTTCGCGTATTCTTTTCTCATC
>Ga0209630_10001715_pt1 | contig 22869 bp, 39 predicted proteins | sample COG_01_FD_184745 | JGI IMG/M metagenome (GOLD analysis project Ga0209630, IMG submission 184745) | Pelagic Microbial community sample from North Sea - COGITO 998_met_01 (SPAdes) (version 2) | ecosystem: Environmental > Aquatic > Marine > Neritic zone/Coastal water | place: Helgoland, sampling... | reverse complement strand
TCCAGCCTTACAAACGGCCTGCCATAGCACACCAGCGTTTTCCATTATAAAATGGTCATTACAGCTCTTTAGACCTCTTAGAAGCTGTTTAGAGCCTATTCGTTTAGCTCTTAGAGGTAGCTTGTAACTCCCCTCTTTAAAGAACTCACTGAAATATAGCGGTATCGCCCATGGGCATGTCTTATTTAGACGATAAAGTGAGCTTACTATCATCTTTTTTGTAGGGGAAGAGTCTTCTTTATACTGCTCTAGAAATAATCTAAATGCGTCAAGCCATCCTAACTGATATACACCAGAAGATGTGACTAAAGACAGCTCTTTTGACTTTACAGATGTAGTAAAGTTTTTGATATGTAATAAAAGATCAGAGTGTAGTTTATCTAATTCTTTGCCAACTATAACTTCGTTGTTCATGATTGACCACCTTAGTGTAACGGTCCGTCATACTTCTTAGTTTTAGTTTTGTTGACGTCAGACTTAAGACTACTAAAGAGCTTGGTCAATGCTTGACCAAGTTCCTCAGCTTGCTCGTTTAATAGTTGAGCTGTTGATTCAAGCTCTTCTTTCTTTTCTTTTTTAGCTTGCACTTCTAGCGCAAATCTTAAGAATGCAAAAGCACAACTTGCCGTAGCTATTCCAATCGACCATCTAAGATCATGGAATGCTAATGCTCCTGCATACAATAGAAAAAACTCTGGGTACCCTAATCTCATACTAAACTCCTTTGGTCTAGCTGTCTCTCCAAAGATTGTTACTAGCGTACACTAGTATCTCCTCAGCAGACTCAGCTGTATAACCATAATCGTTTATTAGAGTTTGTACCATCTCTGAATATTTTTCTTGTTGCTCTTCGTCTCTAGCTCTAGACTTTGTAACAATTCTAGCCAAATCTTTGACTGAGGTGATCAAATAGGTTTCAATAGCTTCTTTAAGCGGCTCGTAAGAAGTATAGTCTACCTTTTCTCCTCTTCTCATCTTAGAGAACATGTAAGCTGTAACATCAGCCCTAAAGCCGTCTTTACCAGAAGTGCTGACCCCAATTGTAGACTCTATGGATCTCATAAAGTTTTCGTCAGGTTGCATTTCTTCATTAGTAACGCGATCTTTCATTCTATTCTTCGTGGTGTAAGCCTCTGAATGATCCATATAATTCTCAAAAATAGACTGAGCCTGTGGTTCGTACGCGGCGATGAATGCCTTAGCAATCTCTGTTTCAAGAATTCTGAGGTATTCCCCTCTAACTACGTTACGAATTAATTCAAGACATCGTGACTGGAATTCCTTGTCAATGATTTGCTCTTTAACTTGCTTAACCATGGAGTCCATGATAGAGACAGGAGTTATAAATTCCTTTTCTGAATCGCTTAATGCATTATCAACAGCTTTCATAATAAATCTTGTTGATATACCCTTCATTCCTTCTTCTGGATCTTCATCTCTTAGGTCTCTAATATCGATTTTCTTAACGCGACCTTTTTCTACAACCTCTTCGCCATTATAAAGCTTCATCTTGGTAAGAAGATCGCACTTTTGACTTTCCTTTAAGCGGCTTAGGACCGAGAACATAGAAGCAACTTCTATGGTATGTGGCGCAATATGAGCCTTAAAGTTTGATCTGCTAAGAATCTTTTCGTAAATTTTAATTTCTTGCTGTAGTTCCAAAACATAAGGTACGTTAATCTTAACAACACGATCAAGAATCGCTTCGTTGGTATGCTCGCTCTGGAATCTATTCCACTCCGACTCGTTACAGTGCGCTAGTATGACACCATCGAAATAGATCATATCGTGCTTTCCGGGGGACGGAACCCTTTTCTCCTGTGTCGCAGTAATAATTGTGTGTAGGAATTCAATTTCATTCTTAAACACCTCTACAAGCTCTACAATACCTCTGTTACCAACGTTAAATGCACCGTTTAGCGATAGCGCTCTAGGGTCATCTTCTGAATATTTATCAAGCTTCGAAATATCTTCTGACCCTATTAATACTGAAACATCTTGGCTGTTGGCATCCATCGGGGGAACTGATGCTACACCACGGCGCGCCCTTTGAGAGAATGTCGTTTCACGTACCTTAAACTCTTCATACTTTCCGTCGTAATCTTCAAATAGCAAATGTCTAGCAACGGGTGAAATATCTCCTTCGATACTAACATCTAGCATTTTACTGAAGCGATCACGAAGTGAACGAGGAAGAAGCTGCAACGGCTCTCCTCTTTGTGGGTCACCCTCTAAGTGGTAATAAGGTTGTCCATCTAGGGCTTTCTTAATGTGCTCTGTTAGCGCTGATTTACCTGCGCCGACAGGACCCATCAAAAGAAGAACTTGACGGCTCTCCTCTCCTTTAAGCGATGCAGATCGCATAAATCTCATAAGCTTAGCAATCACGGACTCCATTCCAAAAAACTCGTTTTGGAAATATTCATACGTTCTTACGTTATCTCCTCCAAACAATTTATGCTTTCTAGGATCTGAGTCTTCCATTGTACCAGTACCGTGAGAGGTAATGGCTTCATAAAGCCTTTTATGGGAATGATCTGCTATTTCTGGGTTTTCTTCAATTAGCGCTAAGTACTCAAGGAACGTTCCCTTAAACTTCTCAGTCTTCTTTTGCGCTCTTTGGTTCTTAATGATATCTAGGTAGTTTTTGTTATCGGACATGGTTTCCCCAAGGTTATTCTATATCTCAAAATGTTCATCTTCTATGATCGTATCAAGTTTGACTACATCTCCCCATAGATGGCTTATATGGTGTACAACAGCGTCTGCGTAGTCTAGTTCCAAATCTCTTCCATCATGCTCGTGAGTAAGGCAAAGGACGTTTGATTCATCAATATTATCAATCTCTATTATTGGAATACTATTACCTCCGACCTGTTTGATTAGGTCTTCTCTAATATTTTTCCATCCCTGATGATCAGAGACATCGTCTACCTTGTATTCATCTCTTCTCAATGAAAAGCTAAATAGCTCTAAATCTTCGCAGTCTTCCTGCGTCAAATACTGTCTAATAAAGCTTTCATCGTTTAAAGACTCTCTAGCGATAAAGCACTCTTTTAGGCCATGCCTTTCTTCAATCTTTCTAAACATATGAAAACCAAGATGGTAAGGATTGATAGATCCAGGGTGAGGTCTTACAACTTCATTGTGCGTTTTTAGGAAAGGTATATGCATATCTGAGTCTAACTCTAACTCGTGCATAAGTCTATAGTGCCAATAAGAAGCCCAACCTTCATTCATGATCTTCGTTCTTATTTGGGGCATAAAATAGTGCGCTTCTTCTTCAACTATAAGAATTAATTCGCGCTGCCAATCTTCTAAATTAGGACTCATCTCAGCCAAAAATGCTAAGATGTTTTTTTCTGGTTTGACTGGTATTTGTTCTGGGTCTGGGGTGATAATTTTGTTGTTGTACATACCGCTTTTTATGTCTCTAACAAGTTGCTTTTTTTGTTCTTTTTGTGAGACATAAGGCTCATACCTTTGTGGCATGTTTAATGATAATGCATGCGCAGAGTCAAGTATGGCTTCGACCTTATCAACACCGATAGAAGGATCTTCAGTTAAGCTTTCTACATAACGCTTTGCATTTCTCATTCTTAAGATAATGTTTTCTGGATGTGTATGCTTAAACGTAGCATTATTCTTAAAGAAGTCAGAATGACCAATACAATGAGCCATAATAAGAACCTGCAAATACATTGGGTTCTCTTCCATCAAATATGCTAAGGACGGATTACTGTTAATAATCAATTCATAGGGTAGCCCTTGCATACCTGTATTGTACATCATATGGCTTCTTTCAAATGACTTGCCAAAACTCCAATGGCCATAATGAGATGGCATACCATGATAAGCCATTGTTCCTATCATTTCGTAATAGTCACATGTTTCGTAGGCTAGCTCAAACCAATCTAGTCCATGATCTTTGGCCATTTTGCATAATCTGTTATCCCATTGTTGCAGCGAGTCTAGAAAGCTCATAGTTCCCCTCCGAAGAAATTCTTAAAAGCACCCCATATATCTTCTTTGACACTTATGTTGGATGACTTAAGGTTATCATATTTTAATCCTTCAAAAAGTGTACCCAAACTATTATCCTTCGTCCAGATCGCCCTCTCTTTAGAAGGTTCTATTTCACAATAGCCATAAAATTGTACCTTCGGCATAAGAGTGTCTAATGATGTAAGAAGCTCTTCGTTATCAGTAGGCCAGTTATCACCGTCTGAAGCTTGGAATGCGTAGATGTTCCAGGATGAAGGATGGTATCTTTGATCTATAATATCATTTACCATTTTAACTCCTGTTGATGCCACAGTGCCACCAGAAGACCCTCTTTCAAAGAAGCTTTTTTCATCTACTTCATAAGCTTCTGCTTCGTAAGCTACGAAACATAGCTCTACTTTATCATATCTAGACCTAATAAAATGGTACAACAGAAAGAAGAAACTTCTAGACAAAAATTTCTTTGTCTTTCCCATACTTCCTGAGATGTCCATTAAGAAGAATATGACAGCGCTAGAGGTTTTCTTTTCAGAGACCTTATAGTGTTTATACCTTAAATCTTTTTCTAGGAAAGAAAAAGACTCTTCAGAATCATTTTCTCTCTTACCAGAAAACTCATCTTTCTTCATTCTTTTAATTCTTTGGATAGCTGACTTCTTTTTATCTAGTCTGGGCCTAATACCTTTAGTCCTGTATCCTTTTCTTTTTATCTTCTTGGCAATAACCTGAGCGTTTCTTTTATTTTCAAAATTAGGCAGCTCAAGGTCTTTGAACAAATATTCTGCAACTTGATCAAGAGTAAGTTCTACTTCATAAAACTCCTCGCCCCGCTTGTTACCAGCCTTCTCAGGCTCACCTTGCCCTTGCTGTTTTTTCTTTTTGCCTATAACTTGACCGCGCTTAATATCGCTTCCTTCGCCGGAACCGACTCGCCTAGATCCATTGTCACCATACACAAATTTGTGTTCTTTAATACCTCTAACAGGTATCTTGAACTTTTTCTTACCGCTCTCTCCGATAATGGATTCTTCGGCTACGATGTTATGGATTCCTTCTTTAATAGCTTTTTCTATTTTTTTGCGATGTCGAGCTCTATCACCAGCTGATCGGTCCGCTATAGTCTTATGCTTTTTGAATATCGACATACGTTATCTCTGGCCTTCACTTTATATTGCTAACTATGGATTATAGTGCGTATTGTATGCAGAATAAAAATGTTCTGCAAAAGGTTTAAGATAAAAGATGCAGTTAGATAAGAATTCCTGCTTTGTAACCCACTTAAGTCGTTCATGCTCTAGGATTCCTGTTATTGGATTTTTGCTTAAAGCAGGTACCTTATTTGTGCATGCTCCGAATACAGTCAGTGGCCCAGAAGCGTACGTTAGGCCGTCAATGACTTCTACATCATCCAATAAAATAGAACACTCCTCGAAGCACTCTCTAAGCGCTGTGTCTATTGGCTTCTCACCTTCCTCCGCATGACCTTTTGGTATATCATATAGGCCGTTAGAACAAATAAGCGTTAACATTAGCGGCGAATTGCTACTCATAGAACTTTTATTAAAAAGGATAAATCCAGCTCCTGGCATGTCAAGTGTCTCCGGTTCTTCCATAATCATCCTCTAGTCTAACGACGTCGTCAAGGTGATTTGTGCTGACTTCCATTATCTTAACGTATCTGCTATCAGTAGTGCCAAACCTGTGTATTTGTCCAGGTTCTACATGAAAATTTTGTCCAGCTACGAAACTTGTAGGCACATCATCTTTATCATAGTTTATTAAAGTACCTTCTAAAACGTACACTGTCTCTGTCTTTTCATTGTGATACTGCTTTGACAACCTTTGACCTGGATTAATAGCGATTATCTTTGCGACGTAGTGATCTGTCTTTGCCCATATAACTTCATAACCCCACGGCTTTTCTATTCTAGTTTGATCCATTATCTTTCCTCTTTTCAGACTGTTCGATCAACCAGGAAGAGCTTTGTACCTTCCCACCTCCGACGTTAAAAATTACCTCGCAACCAATTTCTTTGCAGATAGGCCACTCTGGAATATCTTCCGGAGCAGCTCTGTCACCACCTTTAGTAAAGAAGTTTGGCTCTAAAGCCTTAATAGCTCCAATGACATTTTGTGTTTCATCATCCCATATAACAACTGCATCGACGCCTCTAATACCGGCGATTATCTCAGCTCTCTCGTTTTGATTCATAAAAGGCTTACCTTTTTTTCTGATTAAAAAGTTATCACCATTTACTATAATTACTACAAATCCGCCGTCCTTTTCCGCCATTTCAACGGTTTCCAAAATACAACGCAAATGACCAACATGCATAGGGTCAAAGCCACCACTGGTCATGTATGTCGGAGATGAACCCCACCCGACTGAACCTCTAGCGTATTCCTTAAATTTTTCTATTGATTTATAGACTTTCATAGCTTCAAAGACTCCTTAAATGTGGTAGGAAATAAAGACTTATTCGAATAATAGAATCTCTCAAAGTCAGAATCCAGAATATAAGTAGCTGCTGTGTCTTCTTTAGACCTTACTGATCTACCAACTGCCTGTAAAATTGTCTTAGCAGTCTGTAGAGGGTACCACCACTTCCACTTATTCATTTTTTTCCTGATCAACTTATCTCCCAAGTACGGATAAGGCACCTTACAAATTATTTGAAACCTGCTTAGTTTTCCCTTAAGATCGACGCCTTCAGTCATTGAAGGAGAAAGTAAGATGGTCGGAGACTTAGACTTCTTGTGCTTTTCTAATACGGCATCTCGATTGTCAGATCCATGAATCAAGATTCTAGAGCTCCTAATATTCTTCTTGATGTACGACGCGACCTTGTAGGAATGGCAGTGAATAATTCCTTTTTCGTTCTTATGTTCTTTCATGATCTGCTTAATAGCAGCCACAAGGTTCGGTAGAGTTGATTCTATAGACGACGAATTCATCTTTCCAACCCCTGCGTACATAACAGGCCTGTTTTTTGCAGGAAATGGAGAGGGCAACGTTATAAACGCCATTTGTTCCATTGGGATACCAGCTATTTCTGCATACGCATTCTTATCAAGAATAGTAGCCGACATCATAATGACGATCTTTCCAAACTTATACAACATGTCTTCTGCATAAGGAGCAACATTGATAGGTTTAAATTGTAGCTTTCGGCTTGGGTTAGAGTAGTTGTCTGCAGGTAGATCATTCATAACCCAATTATCACTGCTATACAACTCTAGAAATCTACGGACTTTACAAACATGTTTATCTAGCATTTCATACTTCTTGGAAACAGAAGCAAACTCACCAGACTGGATCTTCTCCTTTAAGCCGACGTACTTTGTGAGCATTCTCTCTAAGTGCGCAAGCTTCGAAGCAGTTATGGATAAGTAAGTTTCCTCAACCCACTTAATGTACTGTAGCTGCGTCAACCCAACTGGAATTTTCATTCCTAGAAATGAATCACAAAACTTATCTGATATTGTAATTTCGATAAATTTGCTAAGCTCTGAATCTAGATTGTGTGCCTCATCAATGATCAAGACTTCTCTTGGCTCAAGCTTTCCTGAGTATTGCGTTTCTGCTAGAAAGTAAGGGAAGTTGGTCACCCCTTCTGGGCTGGCTAGAAAGCTTTCTTTTGATTTCTTATAGACACAATTAAAAGCGCAAGACTTAAAGAAAGAACTTTTTTTATCTGCTGTCTTAAGAGACCTTTGACTTTCTCCACATGATGTATTTTTATTAAAATTGCAAGTATAGTTTGATGAAGACTTAATGGACTTCATAGAGCCCTTAAATCCCCCAAAGTCTTTTACATATTGCTCTTGTAGGATCTTTTGAGTTGTTAGAAAGTACGCACCTCTAACAAAGTTGTCAGTACCACCTGCGCTAAGGAGTCTAGCTACGGTTAATCCGATAGCACTTTTTCCTACGCCAGTTCCTGCTTCAATAACAATAAACTTTTTGCCTTCTTGCTTCACACTTTGCACTGCGAAATTGATCGCCTCCAACTGTTGGTCTCTGATTACTGGATAGGGAAAACACTTTTTAACTTCTTGAATCATACACAACTCCTTACGTTATATTGTAGGGAAATGAGTAAAGATGTTCAGCTATTTTAGTTAAGTCTTAAAGGAGTCTACGATTTTATTAATGACGTCGATTGTATCATTTGGACTATGGATATGGAATGATCTATTGCTTTTCTTAAGGGCCTCATAAATGTGCCAATCATTACCACCTTTTTCGCACCTGTCACCTACAAACCATATATCATGATTAGGGTAGTGCGTTAAGCCGTATGTTTTGTCCCAGCCAGTTGGATAGATATCTAAACTAGTTGATCCGCCTAAAGCAACAGTTACTTTTACATCTTTCATTGAACATATGTGAGTGATCGCTTCTGCATAATATTTTCTTACGTTGTACTTGCTATCTATGAAGTTCCACGCATCTCGCTCATGAGCCGTTGCGCTCCTTCCTATAGGACACCAGTTTAGAAGCGATCCTCTATACTGCAAAAATGTCCCAGTATAGGGTAGATCTTCGTACATCGACATTATGATTTGCTGGTATGCTAAGCAGCGCCTTAATAATAAGATATGATTTTGCTTACCAATTTCTTCTATCATACTAACACTGGACTGAAGCTCGAAACATCCTGAACCTGTTGATACATATTTTTTTGTACCGTTGCAAGGTAATATATCTATCTTATCTACAGGTACACCTCCGATTTCAAAAGCAGCAGACATTTGTTGTAAAACGTAATCGTAATCAGAACCAGTGATTATTCCGACCCTTACATACTTTGTTAGCCTTTTTAAAGCTTGTACCACTTTTGGTTCTACCGGGCCCCGAGGGGCAGTTAACGTCCCATCCATATCAAACATTACTATTTTTTCTTTGTTAGACATCATTTTAATCCTTACAAGTTTCATACTTATTAATAACAAACATAACGAGAGTAAGACATGAAAAGGAATTATAGGGAGCTAGTTTTCATATTCGCAGTCATAATCTTAACCTTGGCCGGATGTTTAAATCTTAAGATACCAAGTAAAATAATAAGAACAACTGATGATACTGTTATCAAAAAAGCTAACTCTTTTTTTCCCATCGAATCTTTTGTTATTATGAACCAAGAGTTTGTTTTGACAACAACATGTCCAGACGACACAGGCTGTTCTCCTGTAATACTTAACACGTTCTCTTCTGCCGGTTCAGGGGTCATTGTAAAAAGCGGGGAAGATATGACTTATGTCTTGACAGCTGGACATATATGCGTTCCTTCACAAGGAAAGATGGTCTCTACATTAAACTCAAGTACAGATGTCGACGTAAAATATATGATAAAGCTTACTACTGGTTTCGGCAGAGAGTCGACTGGCGAAATCATAGCAGTAGATGTAGATAATGACTTATGTCTTCTAAAAGCCGATAAGTACTTAGGCCCATCTTTAAGCGTTAGTAAGCAAGATCCGATGCTACATGAAGAAGTATACAACATGGCTAATCCGGCAGCCCTGGCATCTTCACTGGCTGTACCAGTGTTTAAAGGATACTACGTCGGTAATATCTCGATGCTTAGTATATACAGCGTTCCAGCAGTAGGTGGATCAAGCGGTTCACCAATAATGAATAAAGATAACGAAATAATTTCAATTATCTCCGCCGCGGCGATACGATTTGATGAATATGCTATTGGTCCGAGAACAGAGAAAGTTAGAGAGTTTTTACTCGCTAATCTTCCTTAACAGACATGTTATTATAGATTCTTGGAGTTTTGAATCTAAAGTTGTTGTGAGCTTTTGGACAAGATTTATCGCATATCTTTTAGCTGCTTGCTCCGTGTCAAAAGTCAAAAGGCCAGAAGTATAACCTAACTGATCACATGATACACTCACGTTTACTTTTTCCCATGCAGACGGGTAAATTTCAACTTTGATACGAGGATCATTAAATGGACTAATAGGGTTATTGTCTAATGTCCTGTAGTTGCTACCAATCCCATTTTCTTTTAAGTTTGACATACCATTAAGTATAACAATGTCTCTTGGTAGTTATCGTTATTTTGTCTTCTTGCGAAGTTGTAATTTCTTTAGACTTTGCAAGTGAAGAATTCTCTGTGATGTCTAGTATTATTTCTTCCGAAAACATGTCAGAGTTTTTTCCGCTGGCCATGATGTAACTATAACCCGCTGCCTTAGCTTCTTCTACACTAAGGTACGTTCCCATTATCGTAGTACCATCCCAACCTTTTATGCTTAGCACAATACAGCCTTTGCTCATAACGTCTTACGCTTCCAAAATATTATATTGATATGATGTGAGTAATATCTCAATGGCTAGCTCGACTGATTCAATCTCATCTTTGATCTTCTCAGTTCTGAGATCTTTTAGCAACGAAGCTGCTTCATTATCGACAGCAGCTTCATTAAGCTTAGACATTCTTTCTAGGCTTTTTGACATTTCGATAAGCTCATGTAACTGGTAAGAGAATAATGCTCTATCTGCAAATGATGCTAAATTGCTTTCTGCCTTCTCAAACGGAGTCATTGTTCTTTCTTTGGGATCGAGACTTCCCGTAACATCGTGCATGGTCGCTCCTATTCGTTGTACCGTATAGAATAATAACCACTTTCGACGAAATGTACTAATACTACTTTAGTCTTTGCTGTAGCAGGTATACGTAACTTTCGTGTGTATCAACTAATCCAGCCAATAGATTGTCCATACCATAAGTTAGTGCTTCCATACTTTCCAGCGTCTTAGAAGTACCTTCACCTATACTGACTAGCATCTTCGAATACTCTAGAGCTAGAGCTGCTATTCGTTCAGCTGGTAAGTCTGAAGGTGATTCCCATTCACTTAGTATAAGAGAAGCATCTTCAACTATTTTCATAGGACATGCTATACCTTCGTCGTGGTACACACCAACACCTTTCTCAATTACTCCATCGATGGCATCCTGGACTTCATTATAGATCTTTCCGTAAAGCTCTACGTGGTCTCCGGCGAAAGAAGGTCCTTTAGCTACATTATGAGCACCATGCATCCAAAGATGATACGCCCTTAAGAAGCCAACATATGCAGATAAGATCTCTGATGGTGTAGGTGTAATAAGCTCGTCCAGCATGTTTATGTCTATAACTGCTTCTTCATGATCTAGTTCAGCGCCGCAAGACCCGCAGCATTCTTTTAGCCTCATACGTTCCTCCCTCTTTGGTATCCCCTGGAGTCTCCCATTTCAACCTGCACGTAATAGTCCATTACACTTTCCCATTCGCGAGCATTCCATCGCTTTGGATTAAGTCCAACCCGTGCTTCTGCTGCGACTGCTTTCATTGCTCCAGGTGTCATGTATTCCCACCACTCTTCGATCTCATCAGCAGTCGGGATATCCTGCATGCCAAAAGACTCTACAACCTGATTGCCTTCCTGTTCCATACGTCTAATCTTGTAATCAAGATAGTGGTATACCTTTCCGATGTTCTCAGCAGCAACAGCGACCTTCGATTGTACCCATTCTGGTAGGTCATCATCGTCCATAAGCTTATCGTGCAAAGATTGTGAATATCTAGCTAGTTTATCTAGCTGAGACTTGGTCATCCGGCCTTCGCCCTCACCGTAACCAAAATCACGTGGTTCAGAGTCGGGGATCACCACAAAATCTTCTAAGCCCATCGCTTCAGCGATAATTTTTTTGAGCTGTGATTTCGTGACTTTCATTTTGTTATCCTCCACCTGTTCCCGACCTTCTCAGCACGCACACGGCCAGCCGACTCAGCCGCTTTGTAGAGCTTGTCGTGAAAGCCCGATGGCAGGTACTTGCCGGTGGCCTTCTTCAAGGCATCGCTGACGGTGTTTATGGCGTGGCCAAGTCCGATGTGTTGTTTGTACCGAGGGTTTTGTGTTCCGGCCTCCAAGAAGCTCGACCACCACTGTCGCTGCTTGTACTCGATGGTCAACGTGTGGTTCTTCGCTGGTGTACCCTCGGCCGCAGCGGATCTTGGGTCAGACATAGACACTGTCAGAGCCGACTCTACAACTTTGTCCAATAACGCATCAAGCTCTGCTTCTGCCTCAGTAGCCCCCGGCTTATCGTAAAGCCCATACTCACTCATACCGTATTTGTCAAACGACTCTTTAATAATCTTTCTAATTTGCTTTCTTGTGATCTTCATGGTTACTCCCTATCGCACGCCAGACTTTGCGTCTTCAAATGCTGTGTTTATCAAATCAACCGCTTCACTATCAGAAGCCCCGACGTCCGAGTGCTTCTCCATTAAGTCATTTAACCTTTTTCTCGCGTCACCCATGAATGATGCAACTTCGTCAAGCAACGCGTCAAACTCTGCCTCCACTGTAGGTCCAGCATCGTTATAAAGTCCGTACTCGCTCATGCCGTATTCGTTAAACGACTCTTTAATAATCTTTCTAATTTGCTTTTTTGTGATCTTCATTACATATCCTCCCCAAGGATTCCTGACATTATATCTTGTACAGCTTGGCGGACTCTTCTATCATCGCCAAAGTCGTTAGGATCTAAGCTCATCACCAAACGATATTCATCTACAAAGTCGACAACAGCACTTACGATGGCTCTTTCTTTACCTTGAAGCGCCGGGTTTCCAGTGCCACGTTCGCTGATCATGACCTCATTGACAATATTCCTAATTTGCTGTCTAGTAATAGATCTTACTTCCTGCGTAAGGTTTCGCAATTGCTGTCCTGTCGTTTCTGCGTCTACAGTCTCCCCGGCGTCCAATTCTTTCTGGCGCTTTTGGGTGAGTTGCCTGACACTAGAATCTTTAGCTTCCTGGCTTTCGATACTGTCTGAATCTACGGTATCACCAACTATACCAGAAGAAACGATATCATCCTTTTCTATGTGAGGCGGCTCATACCCAACGACTTGCTCTATAAGATGATTAAGTTGACGTCTTGTAATTTTCATGAGTAGTATTCCTCGAAATCATTAGTGCCATCATCCTCGGGCTCTTCGTCCTTTAACTCTTCGATACTGTGATTTTTCAATCTTGCGTATAGTCTAATGACACGGTCAACATCGACATTATAATAATTACCGAAGACATCACTATCCCACCTCTCCATACCGCCCTGCACACCTGCTTCATGTTTACTAACCAGCTTTTGTAAAGCTTCTTCATCGACACCTTGCGCCGCTTGAAAAATGTCGGTATCACCAGAACCGATCAGGTCTATTACCATCTCTCCGATTGTGATGTAGTTATCATCATCATCTTCTACTGATATTCCGTAATCATGACGATCAACGTATAGTACACCCTCTGTTACCCGAGTGGCTTCCTTGATGATGCTTCTAAGTTGTTTACGTGTGATTTTCATTTTTCAATCCTCAATAATACCGGTCAGCCGGTGCTCTTAGCGTGTCACTTTCATATCCAAACATACCAATGTCCTCAAGCGCCTGCACGATTGGTGCGCGTCCCTGCTGCTCATATACATCTAAGATAGTGCCCGCACCTAAAACCTTACGAATCTTTCCAAGCAATTTACCTACTCTTGAAAACGAAACGTCTGGTCCTTCGGAAGCCAGTGCATCGTAGACAATTGCCTTCTCAAGGTTTCGGTACGGAGACTTACCATTCCTGGGATCAGTGACGTGCTTCCAATGAGTCATCATGTCGTCTTCCTCATCTTTAGACCAGACGACTGATTTCGGGTACTGTTGCTCAAGCATCGCAACCTCCCGCTGGAACTTGCTAGGTCCTCTGCCGGTGGCTTCCTTGATGATGCTTCTAAGTTGTTTACGTGTGATCTTCATTTTATTCGTATCCTAAGACTTGTGTTAGCGCATTCTTTATAGCTTAATCCTGTCCTATGTACCCGTAGCTTTGAACCTTTTCACCGACCTTCTTAAGAAGATCTCTCGCTGTTGGCCCGGAGCTTGATGGACTGGAATCAAGAGCAGCCTCAATTGCAGAGATTGCATCTGCGTGCTTTCCGGCTCTGCGGTCATTAGATAATGTGTTGCTGTAGCTTCCGCCCACCCTGGCCATATACTGGCCATTTGGCAGGTAGTAGACTGTGATTGATTGATCAGAGCTCCCACCAGCTCTATAACGATAAGACTGCATAGAGGTAAACCACTTAGCCATACTAGACCCTGACGGTCCAGATGTCTTGTCAGCGAACTGCTTGATCGCCGGGTGGGAAAGATCCGGAAACTGAGGACCTTCCTCCATCGCTTCCTTGATGATTCTTCTTAGTTGTCGCTTGGTGATTTTCATTTTACCTTCTCTAAAGGTATCCATTCGGGAATCTGCAGTCGGCCGACGAACATCTGAGTCAACTTGTGTAACGGCGTATACACGATGCATCCGACCAATCATCTCGTCGTCAGACATCGGGCTGCCACTTGCTTGGGACATGTTGACAGCCTTCTGGCCATTGACTGTGATCCAGCCCTCTCGGCCGTCGATCCCCACCACGGCGTCAGGATACATCTTCATGAATTTACGCTTTACAGAAATTGCGAGAGCCTTGCTACGCGGAGACATAGAGTTATACGTTTCCTTGATAATTCTTCTAAGTTGCTTATGCGTGATCTTCATGATTAACCTGCAGTGTGTTGGTAGTAATCAACTATTATGTTAAGTCCATCGCTGGAAAGTTTTGATGTATATATGCCAGCTAAAGCGGCCCACGAGCCACCTTCCTTTCTAACTTCCGCATCACGATCTTTCATTAATGCAATATCAGAATCTGGTACTGGTTGGCCGTCTTTTCTAGCGTATACAACTTTGCTTCTAACATCGCCTCTATTTCTGCCATATGGGTATTGCGTATCTTTAGTCACAACTTCGTAGTCTCTATCTAGTAGCTCTTTTGCGAGCTTACTACTATTTTCTAGCATAAGGCTTTCCTTAATGATACTCCTTAGTTGCTTTCTTGTAACCTTCATCTTGTTTCTCTGTCGAAGGCGGCGCCGGAGACTGTTCGTAACGTGTTGTTTAGTTGATTCATGTTGTCAAGTAGCTTTTCTAGATCTCTAGCTATAGAACCTTGATCCTCACTAGACAGCCAGCCACTTTCAACGTACTTAATTATTACGTCCTCCATGGTCGTGTACATGTCTTCAAATGTATCAGCTAAATCTACATGACTCGGGTAATCAGAATACTCTAAAAGCTTACGCTTTTCTTCTTTAATCCTTCGGCGGTCTCCGCGAGGGTACGCGTACTTTAGTTCATCAGGATTAAGGCGTTTCCCTCGCCCACTATCACTTGGTGCCTGCATTGTGGGTAAGCCAGCATCCGCCTGTGCCTCGTTATAACCCATCATGTAGTCTTCATCAGACAACTGAGGTCTTATACCTGCAAGCGAATCTTCACGGCCTAAGTCATACGATTGCTGATCGATCGATTCCTTAATCATTCTTCTGAGTTGTCTTTTTGTGATCTTCATGTCATTTCCTCTATTATCGTTTGGACTTGTTCCATCATGTCTTTAAGTTCTTCGGCGTCTTCGCCATCCATCATCCGTAATGGAATGGTTAGGCGCTCCGCAGCAAGATTAAACGCGTTGGGATTTATCTCGTTCACGGCGTCTTCAAGGCGAGCTTCTACGTGTGCATTAATAAGATCAATCATTTGCCCTTGGATTGCATCGCCAAGGCCAGACCAAGCTTGCGCGAACGCGACCGTTGGGTTCATAACCTCTTTGTCCATTGCGCCGTATTCCTTAAGGAGCTTGGACTTCTCTTCTCTAATAATTCTTCTGAGTTGTCTTCTTGTAATTTTCACTGTGCTTCCTATAATCTCAATCGTAAATTGGGGGTGGTGATCTGCGGTATGGCTTGCGCTTTCCAAGCTGGCCACCAGCTCGTGTAGTTAAGAAGTCTTTAAAGTCTTCCCATGCTCCTGGATAGAGGTTATCTGTATCTTCTTTTGTGATATGGATTTCGCCAACTCCATGAGAGATAGATGGGGGTGGCTTGAGTCGAATGTACCTTTTGTACTCTTTCCACTTGATACCTTTCATGTCATCAGGTGAAATTGTGCTGGTCCATTGATTACCCAAGAACTCTAAGAATTCCTTATCTGGGTCAGCTGCTATTGCAGCGTCTTCTTGCTTTTGGTATACTTTCCAAGCTGCGCTTTCGATGTCTTTTAAGAAATCGAATGCTTTATCACGATCCCAACCTTCTGGCGCAGGCAAATATCCCTCATCCCCACCAACTTGTTCAAACCAGGTGATAGCATCATCGGCAAACCAGCCCATTTCATTGTTATCAACATAATGTTTTATATCTGGGTGTGCGAGTGCTCCGGCAATATCACCAGTCAAAGCAAAGTTTGCAAGGACATTATAGTCATCAACATCTTCGTACTCACTGACAATAATGTCTTGCATTTTTGCTTCACTAAGAATTGATTCTCTAATAATTCTTTTCAATTGTCTCTTTGTGATTTTCATTGTGTATCCTCTATAGTCCTGGGTCAGATGACTTGCTGCGACTATAACCCTGCATCGCTTTAGCTGCTTTTGTCTGTAATGCTCTTGAACCATGTGCTCGTAGAGCATTCATTACATCTTGCTTATAGAAACCATACTCATTTGCTATCTGTGGCAGCAGGTGAGCATATTTACGACCGCTCATACTATTTCGTGAGGCCATCCATTTAATAACGGAGGCATGCTCAGGTTCGTCGATGTCTTCCTCATCGCGAGCTGCCTGGTCTTCCATCCAGTTATCGAATGACGCAAGAGCCTGGTCTAGTTCTCTTTGACTTTGTGGTCTAAAATCGAGAGACATTTGATTTTCTTCAGAGATCTTCTTGACTTCTTCTTTAATGATTCTTCTAAGCTGTCTCTTTGTGATTTTCATTTTAGCATTTTCCAGCGCAGTCAGTGCAGCCGCAACACCCACAGCAGCAGCAGCAGTGGTTGTTATTGAATAAGTTAGCTAATCGATGTAATACTTTCTTCATGGTGTTGTCCTTTTTGCTTTATATTTTATGTCCGGCACGGAATTGTCTTGTCGCCCATGCCGCTACAACAGATGCTATTTCTTCTATGCCTTCGACACGCATCAGGTCTTGAATTAGCTCCGCCTCAGCTCCCTCTGCAGGATCATCTATCGATAGACTGTCCATTATCGCATCAACAGCTGCTGGAAAGTTATTATCTGACATGTGATCCATCGCTATATCAGCGTAGCTTCGGCCGCGGGATGGGCCACCTTGAGCTATTCCTTTTTCCAGCGCATCAAGGACGTACTGTCTGGTAGACGGAGGCATGCTCATATGCGATACGTATCCATCATCCGCGCCAATGGCTTCTTTGATGATCTTTCTAATTTGACTTCTTGTGATTTTCATCCTGGTTACCTTTAATTGACTGGCCACAACAGGATGCGTAAAGCAAATGTTTTTTGTCCAGTCTCATTTTGTTTTTGTGTGGGCTCAGACCATGCAATCCCACTTGATTTTAAATATAAAGGAAATCTTAAAAAAGATTAGGCAAGCTTAAGGTTTTTTCATTATGAATACTATTTTGTATAGTTAGTAAAGAGGCGTGCTCAACTATGCAAACTTTTATTTCATATTTCCTACCACTCCTGCTAATCAGCTGTAACACTGATAACATGCTAGTCTACGAAAAAGAAGTAGAGGTACCAGTCTACATTGAGGTTGAAGTCCCAGTACCTACAGATACATCGGCTGAAGATGCGGACATATGGGTCGATTCTTTTGTACAGGTACGTGCTGTTGACGGTGTAGACATCATTTGGGTTATTGATACCAGCGGATCAATGACCACTCATCAAGCTAATTTGTTATCTGGTATCGAAACAATGATGAACGCCTTGCCCTTAGGAGGGTGGAGGCTAATTATGGTGTCCACAGATCCAAATGCGGCGTTGGTTGAGCAACAATTTCCGCTCGTTCCTGGTGATGACATTATAGATGCATCAAACATGTATAACTCAATGCAGGTTGGTACTAGAGAACAAGGCTTCGACGCGGTATATACATACATCGAGAGTAACCCATACGCAGCGACATGGATGAGGGATGATGCAGCTTTACTGGTGGTTTTTGTTAGCGATGAAAACGATCAAAGCTTTACCGTAGCAAATGAAACAGAATTTATTAATTGGTATACTGCGCGCAGGTTTGGGAACGTATTTTTAGCTAGCATCGTCATGTTATCTGACATAGATACTATTTGTGATCCATACCCAGGACTGTCATATCATGGTGAAGCCTATATCGCAGCCACTGATATGTTATTTGGCACAGTAGTCGATATATGTTCTGAAGACTGGTCTCCGGGGGTCGTGGATGCGACCACTCAAATAGAGCCTTATGACCATATTGTGCTAACGAATACACCGATACCTCAAACAATCAGAGTGTTTGTAGATGGATCGCTTAGCTACGACTGGTACTATACCCCAGCAGACAACACTGTCTACTTTACAACGATACCTGGGGCCGGTAGTTTAGCGGAAGTTGGTTACGTAATCCAGTAAACTAATTTACCTTAGTTACCTTGATTCCGGCCAGGCCTTCGTCTCGTTGCAGGTTCCATGGAACAGCGCGCTTCCCTGGTGCAGATGGAGACATGTCATTCACTAAATGTCTAGGACCCCTTGCAAGACCCATGACGATTTTGTCATATGGAACATTGTTAGAATCGAGCTCGAGCACTGTATGACCATACAGCGTTTCGGGACGTGCTGTTGTGAGTACAATCATATGCCCAGCATCACGAATCTCTCGAAGCTTTCTTAGGGCATCAGGGGTAAGTTCTGCAGGACTGTCCATGTACGTTTCAAACTTGCGATATTTAAAAATCGTTCCGTCGATATCAAAAAAATAAGTGTGATATTTTTTCATTTCTTCTCCTTTTTCTTCTTTTGTTTTTGTTCCCACTTTTCACGGGCTAAATCTAATCTCTCTATATCAATCCATTTATTGATCGTGGTTGGCTCTGACAAGTCTTCGTTACCAAACAAGTCAGCGAATTCAGCTGATAACCAGACATCCATATTATCCTTATGAAGAGTTAGCATTGCTCTATGAGAAGCAGAGCGCCAGAAGCTATTTTCGACCCCTGCTTCTTTAGCCATTTCTCGAAATGCGTTTACTTCTTCAAAGACTGTCTTGTTGATCTTCTCACAAGACTTGCGTAACCTTTTCATAAGAGCAGCTGTCTTTCTTTTATCCAGTTTACCGTTAGCGTTCTTAACTTCGAATGCCACCACTTTCCTTTCTACTGCTCAACGTGAGCGTTACTCATCTCTTCCATAAAGCTTCTCTAAAGTCTTACGTCTATCATATTCTTTTCTCTTGTGAATAGACTCCTGGTTCGATTCAATAAAAAAGCTAACGACTCTTGAGACAGCGTATACACCGAATGCGAGTACAAACGCGTCAAGGAGACTCAATCCCATGATTGGTCTCCCTTATGCTTTGGATGCCGGCGGCCGGCTCCCTTACCAGAGCCCCGAAGAGCTTTAATAGTATGTTTACCCCCGCCCTTGCGCTGAAATGCTGCGACAGCAATCCAGTTTCGAGCGGTGAGATTTTTGTTAGGTTTGCTTTTCATTCTTTTTCCTATGTCACGTATACCAGGTCAGTAGTAAGATCTAATAACTCCTTTAATCATCTTAATCACCGGTTCATCAATGTTCACTATTTTATGCCTTGGGCTGAACTTCAAGGTCTTCATCATCGCAATAAGCAATTTCGCTATTTTCAAAAAAGACCTCATAATCCCAGAAGTGCTCCTGGCGGTCTTGGTCAATAAAAGTGCCAGGTGCTTTTACGATAATACCCACAAGCCCAGTACCTTCCTCCACCACGATTGACCCAACTTTAAATCTCATCATCGCTTCGCGACCCTTTCTGCTGCCAACGTCGCAAGCTCTCCAGTTGGGAGGAGCCAGTCGTTGACGATCAAGCCGTCATTAGTAATATACACATCGCTCATGCAGACGAGGCGCTGAGTCTCCTGAACTTCCTGACGACGAGTAACAGGATTCCACTTCGACACGACCTTCTTACCAAGGTCACCAGACTTGAAGCGAGGCTTGCTGATCTTCTTGAGTTTTCCAGCAACAGCCTTACACAGCTTGTCAGCATCACCGCGCTTGAGGTGTCCCCCTTCCTCGAGGAAAGTCTTCGTAGCCACTAGCGCTCTGTGGACACCGGGGCGATCGTTCTTCCACATCGTCGAGTAGCCGTGGTAAAGCAGGACTGCGTTCTTCAGCTCTGTAACCTCTTCTTCACTCGGCACCCAAGAAGCTCCTCCGGCGAGCTCTTCCCCAGTGCTGAGGAGATTGTTGAGGAAGCTGGTCTGCTTTTCAGACATCTTCTTCCCCAGCATCACGCGGTTGCGAAAGTCCTTCACAACGTTGAGTTCCCACTCGTATGCCGTGCCAGCAGCTTCGAAAGCAGCCACTGCTACGTCACACCGCGTCGTGAGCGCAGGATCGGCATTCTCAAACTCAGGCACGCCATCCTCGATAAGCGTATCCAGCCAGTTACGCTGCTTGGTGGAGAGACCCTTGTTCCGATCAAGCCGGCGACGCATGTCATTGATGAACCGGTGGCGGTAATCATTTACAAACACGGAGTCGGACCACTTAGCAGAGAGGGCCGCGGCCTGATCCATACGAAGCTGGCGAGATTTGCGAGGCATACTAACTCCTGGTTAATCTAAAGAGACGAAGAGCCATTCCCCATCCTCTTTATATCTATATTATACCACAATCTACGGTTCATTTGCACGATTGTCAGAAACAACTCGGCAATATTGAGCAATCCACTTCACAAGCTCACCGTTAGATATGACGATTACCTTTTGCGCTTCTTTAGGATGTGCGTGCTCTACAAACCCGACAACAACCCCATGCACCCTCGAGTGTTCATAGCTGAAGTCCTGCACAATATCTCCAACTTTTATCATCTGGTGGTCTACGAAGACAGGCCGCATTTACTCTTTCCTAAAATACGAGTGGATATACATCACTACGCCAAGCACAAGAAGCGGCCACCAAATAAGGCTGTCAGGCTCCAAAAAAGCAATATTCTTAATCATCTTATATACAAATCAGGCAACTGCCTTAAGGTGCTTACACTTTCTGTGAAACCGATACCCAGGACAACTACATGACAATTTACCTGCAACACGGCGAACAGTATATGAAGATACCCTCCATGTAGAAGTCTCCAGCTGAGGCTTCAAGTGATTAACATACTTATGGGCATCTGATAGCTCCGTACCTGCAGGAACTTCCACCCACTTACCGGCGACGACATACGTCTTACCACTTATTGTGGACTTAAAAATCGATGGTGACATGCTAACAATAGGTCGAGTATCAGGCATTTTCGACTACCTTCATCTGGCTATCAGGCCAGTGAATGACTTGTCCTCGTGCTGTGAAGATCTCCCACCAACCATCAATCCTCCACGGAGAGATGATGATCCCCGTGACCTTAGCGTGCGAACCGTCCAGAGTGACAGCGTCTCCGACCTTCAGATTTTTGCACGCCTTCATGATATCACCTCGATGTCTGTTTCTGGAATAGTGATCAAGCGGCCTTCAAACATTATAACTCCATGAGGTTCTGGATCGATGGTATCCCAGTTCGCGCCCACACCCAGCATGTTTGTACGCCAGCATTTCTTTTGTATGATACCAACAACTATCCCAGTCGGCTCTTCGCCGGCAAAGGGTGTCGCTCCGGGTATAACCAGTCTTCTTACCGTATCTCCGACTTTCATGCTGTCTCCACCGGAGCAAGGTCTTGCAACTGAGCAATAACCATGCGAGGATGATCAAAGGGCCGGACGAAAACGCCATCCATACCAAACTTGATGATCTGTCCCATGAGCCGCGGTGAGAGCTTCATTTCAATCCAAACAATATCGCTAACTCTAAGTGAGGTGTGCATTCCATACTCCTTATTTCTTATAATACCATTATACTATAGAATGAGCAGTTATTGCACGATTATCTGTTTATTTTTTGAGTCGATTCATCCTCGCGTCTAGTTCTTCAGCCGGCGTCTCAATACAGGTTCCAAAGATTTTATCCATCAGCGGATATACAACGGCAAAGTTAGATCGAGGATTAACATAGTGATGCCCTTGGTGGTGCCGCGCAGCCCTGCTCTGTCCTCTGTAATGACTGCTCCTGTGGTAATAGGCATATGCACCGTAGTAGGTCACCATGCCCACTGCCAGAGCCGGAGAATAAACAGCCACAAGCGCCGTAAAACCCCAGACAGCAACGTTAACCCACCAAGAAAAAAAGAAGTGTCCAGGATTACCTGGCTGCGCGTGATGAGTCCTATGTTGCCGAGCTGCTCCCTGCAGCGTCCGCGCTGATGGGTGTGGATGGAGGATCCACCGGTGAGTAATATAAAAAAGAAAAGCGGCGGACACGTGTCCAACCGCTAGTAGAATTGCGTTGATGATCATCATGGGTCCTATACAGGCAGAGGGCTATACTATTAATTATAATCACAAGCCATGCGTTTGTGCATAAGATTATAATCTCTTATGGAGCGGCTGCAAATTCAGGTGGCCAGGGAACAGCTGACTCATCATTTCGCCATGGTGTCGTTGGGACTGTCTCAATGCTGTGTTGCTGTACTCCCATGAGCGCTCCTTGCACCACAACGGGCACGTGCCCTGGGACAAGCCCGACAAGCACACCGTGACTTGAGTACCTGCGGGCGACGGCATGCCATGCTTGAGTCGAGTTCTTATCGCTCATAACATGAGCAATACCCGGACCGGTTGCTGTCGTAAAAATTGCAGTCCACTCAGCTAGCGGCGAAGTGTTCAACGTT
>Ga0209630_10001711_pt1 | contig 22891 bp, 14 predicted proteins | sample COG_01_FD_184745 | JGI IMG/M metagenome (GOLD analysis project Ga0209630, IMG submission 184745) | Pelagic Microbial community sample from North Sea - COGITO 998_met_01 (SPAdes) (version 2) | ecosystem: Environmental > Aquatic > Marine > Neritic zone/Coastal water | place: Helgoland, sampling... | reverse complement strand
CCAGGCCGATCTCTGCCGCGACATGGGCTCCCCCTTCCTCGCCTCGGTGCTCGAGGCCCTGGACCGCCAACTCGAAAACGCCCCGGTCAGCGCGGACATGGTCGCGGCCTGGCCCGGCGACGCCGCGGCGGCGGCCCTGGCCATGCGCTTCAACGGCGCGCTTCACGCCCTCGCGCGGCGCGGCCGCCCCGCCGCCCTGGCGGCCCTCTATCACCGCGAGCACGACGATTTCGACGGCGCCGTCGCCGAGGCCCTGGCCAGGGAAGACGCCTTCATCGCCGACTGGATCAAACGCCCGACCCAGACCAATGAGATCGCGCGCGCGGGCGCCCTCCTATCAGGTCTGATGTCGGCGCCGCTGGAACAGTCCATGCCCTTCGAGCTGCTCGAACTGGGCGCCAGTTGCGGCCTGAACCTCAATCTCGACCGCTATGCCTATGACCTGGGTCTGGTCGCCGCCGGCGATCCCCTGTCCGAGGTCCGCATCGCGCCCCAGTGGCGCGGCCCGACGCCCCGTTTCGCCCCGGTGTCGATCGCCTCGGCCCGCGGCGTGGACCTGAATCCGCTCGACGCCTCCGATCCCGGCCACCGCGAACGCCTGCTGGCCTTCACCTGGTCGGACCAGCCCGAGCGCTCGCGCCGGCTGGAAGCCGCCCTGCGCATCGCGGCGACCCACCCACCGCGCATCGATCAGGCCGACGCCGTCACCTGGCTGGCCCAGCGTCTGGACGAGCCACAAGCCGTTGGGACCTGCCGGGCCGTCGTCCATTCGATGTTCCTGCAATATCTGTCCGACTGGGAGCGCCAGACGATCGCGGTCATGATGGCCGGCGCCGGCGCCCGGGCGACCGCCGAACGGCCCCTGGTCTGGATCGGTTATGAATGGACGGCGGATCGCAAGGAGGTCGAGCTGCGCCTGACCGCCTGGCCCTCGGGCGAAAGCATCGTCCTGGCCAAGGGCCATCCCTACGGCGACTGGCTGGAATGGCTCGACGCCCCGGCGGTCGTGGCGGCGGTGGCGGCGTAAGCCGACTACGGCAGCCTGATCAGGTTCTGGGCCAACCCCGGGACCTCGACCCGCACACGATACAGGCCGCCCAGAGTCGGCTGTTCGGCGCGCTTGTCCGCATTCCCCAGCCAGGCCGTGGTCATATAGAGGTCTTGCAGGTCAGCGCCGCCGAAGGCCGCCTTGGTCACGGTCTGCACCGGGGTCTGAATCTTGCCGACCCGCTCGCCCTCGGGCGAATACAGGGCCACGCCCCAGCCGTTGAACAGACCGACGTGCAGGACCCCGTCAGAGCGCATCGAGGGCCCGTCGCAATAGCCGTCCTCCATCACCGCGAAGACGCGCCGGTTCGACAGCGCCCCCGCCTCATGATCGAAGGCCAGCACCGTCTTGGCCAGGGTATCGTGGTGATAGAGGGTCTTGCCGTCCGGGCTCAGGCACGGACCGTTGGTGACGCCGTAACCGTCATCGTGCCGAACCAGCTCGCCCTCGAACCAGCGATACAGGGCGCCGGTCTTCTGTTCTTCAGAATCGTCCATCGACCCGAACCACAGGGAGCCGTCGGGCGCGACGAAGCCGTCGTTCAGCCGGTTCTGCGGCCGGTCTTCCTCGACCGGCAAGATCAGGGTGAAGTCGCCCGTCGCCGGATCGAACCGGTGCAGGCCGCCGCGCACGCCGCAGATCAGCGACCCGTCCTCAGCCGGCAGGGCGAAACCGGTCTGGTCGGGGGTATCCCACGAGGCCTTCTCGCCCGTCGCGGGCGTATAGCGATGCAGCCGCCGCCCCTTGATGTCGACGAACCACAGGCAGGACCGGGCCGCGTCCCAAACGGGGCCCTCCCCCAGCTCCGCGCCCAGGTCCCAGATCAGCTCAGGTTCGGCAGTCATCAGGCGGACGGGCTCCAGGACACGCTCCAGGCGCCGACGAAGGCGCGGGCGACAGCGCCGACCTCGCTAGCCGTCCGACCGGGCTTGTACAAGGCGGAGCCGATGCCGAAGCCGTCCGCTCCCGCCGCGCGCCAGCCGGCCATGTTCGCCGGATCGACGCCGCCGACGGCATAGAGGGGTTGGCCCTTCGGCAGGACGGCCTTGACCGCCTTGACCGCGCCGGGTCCGGCCAGTTCGGCCGGGAACAGCTTCAGCACATCGGCGCCCGCCTCCAGCGCCGCAAAGGCTTCCGTCGGGGTGAAGAAGCCGGGCATGGAGAAGAGGCCCAGAGCCTTGGTGCGTTCGATGACGCGCGGATTGATGTTGGGCGAGATGATCAGCTGGCCGCCGGCGCCGGCGACATCCTCGGCCGCCTGCGGGGTCAGGACGGTGCCGGCCCCGACCACCGCCCGGCCGTCCAGCGCATCGCGCAGCAGGCGGATGCTCTCCAGCGGACGCGGCGAGTTGAGCGGCACCTCCAGACAGGTGAAACCGGCCTCGACCAGGGCCTCGCCGACGTCCACCGCCTCCTCCGGCGTCAGGCCGCGCAGGATGGCGACCAGAGGCAGGGTTTCCAGCGCGGATTGCACAGTCAGGGTCATGGCAGGGCCTTCCAGATTCGATAGAGACCGCGCGCCACGGCGACTTCGCCCGACACCCGGCCGACATGCGCGAACCCGGCCAGGGCCAGGGCGCGTTCATAGCGGGCGGCGATCTGTTCCTCGCCGACGACCCGCACGGGGCCGTCGCGATCCCCGGCCTCGGCGGCCAGCTCGGCGCCGATCAGCAGGCCGGACAGGAAGTCCGCCGCGCCGTCCGCGTCGAGTTCGCCCGCGAGACTGCGTACGCGAATGTTGAACAGATGGGCGGTGACCGCCGGATCCGACAGGGCCAGACGCACGCCGTCGTCGAAGGCTGCATCGTCGCCGCCCGGCTGTCCCATGCCGCGGCCGATCAGGGTCGCCTCGCGCACGGCGGCGAACAGCTCTCCGGTCAGGAAGGTGCGGAAGCCCGTGATCGCGCCGTTCGTGACGGCGATCCATTTGCAGTGGGTGCCCGGCGCGACCATCAGGCCGCTCTCGCCCGGTTCGAACAGACCGAGCGCCTGGGTCTCCTCGCCGCGCATGACGTCGCCGAGCCCGTTCGGGGTCAGGGCCACGCCCGGCACGATACGGACATCGCGGTCGGCGGCGGGCCGGGCCAGTTGCGCCGCCAGTCCGTCCGCGTCGGCGGGGCAGAAGACATAGGGCGCCTCGACCCAGCCCTGACGCGAACCCGCCATGCCGGCGATCAGCACGGGCGCATCGCCCAGCCAGTCGCCCGCGATCGCGTCCAGCACCCCGGCGAAGGCGTCCGCGCTCAGACGCCCCGCCCCGCGCGGATCGACCCGGCGATCCAGCACCTGCCCGTCGGCGCCGAGGCGCATGACACGCAGATTGCTGGTGCCCCAGTCTACCCCGATCAGTTCCGTCATGAGCCTGCCGCTACCACCAGATCGTATAGACGGCGATCAGGAAGGCGATCACACCTACCGCGGCCAGGTTGAAGCCCAGCGTCGTCTTGTAGGTGATGTTGTCCAGCTTGATCTTCATGGCGTCAGGCTTGGCCGGGACCAGCAGGGACACGACCACCGCCGCGATCAGGGAGGCGACGAAGACGACGCCGACCCGGTTCATGAAGGGGAAGATGAACTGGCCGGTGTCCTGCAGCCACCAGAAGACGGCCGACAGCACCACCGACCCGACCGCCGCCGTCAGGGCGCCGGCCTCCGACGCCCGCTTCCAGAACAGGCCCAGCATGAAGATGACCACGATGCCGGGGGTGAAGAAGCCGGTGAACTCCTGAATGAACTGGAAGGCCTGGTCGGCCGAACCCAGCAGCGGGCGAGCGGTCAGGACGCCGATGATCATGGCCACGACGGCGGCGACGCGGCCGACCAGCACCAGATTCTGCTCGGACACGTCCTTCCGGACCTTGGCGTAGAGGTCGAGAGTGAAGATGGTCGAGATCGAGTTCACCTTGGACGCCAGCGAGGCGACGATGGCGGCGATCAGGGCGGCGAAGACCAGACCCTTCAGGCCCGTCGGCAAGAGGTTCATCATCGTCGGATAGGCCTCGTCCGGCTTGGCCAGACCCGGGGCGATGATCAGGGCGGCCAGACCCGGCAGGACGATGATCACCGGCATCAGCAGCTTCAGATAGGCGGCGAAGGCGATGCCCTTCTGGGCCTCCGGCAGCGACTTGGCGGCCAGGGCGCGCTGGATGATGTACTGGTTGAAGCCCCAGTAGCTGATGTTCATGACCCACAGCCCGCCCAGCAGCACGGCGATGCCCGGCAGCTGCTGATAGTGAGGATTGTCCTTCGACAGGATCATGTCGAACTTCTCGGGGAAGCGATGCACGAGGGTCGCGAAGCCGTCGACGACGCCCGATCCGCCGGTCGAGTCGGCGATGTGGTTCAGGGCGATGAAGCCGATGATCAGACCGCCGGCGACCAGCAGGGCCACCTGCACGATGTCGGTCAGGGCCACGGCCTTCAGACCGCCCCACAGCTGATAGGCTAGGGCGAAGACCGCGATGCAGACGATGGCCAGGTTCTGGTCGATGCCGGTCACCGTGGTCACGGCGATGGAGCCCAGCCACAGGATCGAGGTCACGTTCACGAAGACGTAGAGCAGCAGCCAGAAGACGGCCATGACGTTGCGGATCGTCGGCCCGTACCGCTGCTGCAGGAACTGCGGCATGGTCACGATCTCGTTGCGCAGGAAGATCGGCAGGAAGAACTTGCCGACGATCAGCAGGGTCAGCGCCGCCATCCACTCATAGGAGGCGATGCCCAGACCGATCACATAGCCCGAGCCGCTCATGCCGATGATCTGTTCGGCGGAGATATTGGCCGCGATCAGCGAGGCGCCGATGGCCCACCAGGGCAGGTTCTTGGAGGCGAGGAAATAGTCGGTGGAGGTCTTCTTGGCCCCCGACTTGTCGCGCGAGACCCACTGGGCCAGGCCGAAGATCGCCACGGCGTAGATCGCCAGGATGACCAGATCTATGACTGCAAGTTTCACGCGGAGTCCCCCCAAGGGCTGTCGTTCTTCGACGCTGTGGGCGCAGACGCTAGGCCAAGGCCCGGCGACCGTCCACCTGATTTTTATATCTGGCGCTACATTTCATTGGTGATCACAATGATTGTGGCCAGCACGGCGGCTCCGGCCTAGGCTGACGTCAGGAGGATTCTCGATGACCATGCAAGACGAGTCGGATCGCAAATACCGCGCCCCGGCTCTGGAAAAGGGGCTGGACGTGCTTGAGCTGCTGTCGTCGCACGGCCGTCCCATGACGCCGTCGCAGATGTCGGTTGAGCTGGGCCGGTCGGTCAGCGAGCTGTTCCGCATGATTCAGGTGCTGGAGTTCCGGCACTATATCGAGGCCACGCCCGACGGCTATCGCCCGACCAACCGCCTGTTCTCGCTGGGCATGACCCAGGCGCCGGTGAAATCCCTGACCGAGGGCGCCCTGCCGATCATGCGCGATCTGGCGCGGGACACGGTTCAGTCCTGCCACCTCGTCGTCCCCACCGAGGACCAGATCGTGGTCATCGCTCGCATCGAGAGTCCGGGCGACCTGGGCTATTCCGTGCGGCTCGGCTATCGCCGCAGCATCATCGACGCCTCGTCGGGCCTGCTCTTCTACGGCTGCGCCTCGGACCGGACCCAGGCGGCGCTGAAGGCGCGGCTGGAGCCGCTCTATCCGGCCGACCGTCTGGCCCGCTACTATGCCGACGCCGAAGCCGCAGGCGCCCAGGGCTATGTCCGCCGCGCCAGCGACTTCGTCATGGGCGTCACCGACCTGGTGGCGCCGATCATGGGCGCCGACAGCGTCATCGCCACCCTGATCACCCCCTACATCCAGCACTCGGGCGCGGCCTGCGATATCGACGCCTCGCTCGAGCATCTGCGCGCCGCCGTGCGGGCCATCTCGGCGGAGATGTCGGCCATGTCGCAAGCCTGATCGGGGCCTGATCAGGGCCTGATTTCGGGGCCCTATCAGACGGTTGCCCCTCATATTCGGTAACCGCCGTTGACTTGAGGGAGCCGCGCCGCCATTTTTGCCTGCAATATCGCTTTCATTGATGAAAGCATCAAAGACGCCGCGGAGACCGCTCCCGGCAGCAGGGAAACGACATGGGCGCGATCTATCCTGACTTGGCCGGCAAGGTCGTCATCGTCACCGGCGGGGCCGGCGGCATCGGCGAGGCCATCACCCGGGCCTTCATCGCCCAGAAGGCCAGGGTCGGCTTCCTCGACATCGATACGCCGCGCGGCGAACGGCTGGAGGCCGAGCTCGGCGCCGACGCCCGCTTCGTCAAATGCGACCTGACCGACATCCCGGCGCTGAAGGCCGCGATCCAGAGCGTGCGCGACGCCTTCGGCCCCATCGACGTTCTGATCAACAACGCCGCCCACGACGAACGCCACGCCACGCTTGAGGTCACCGAAGAGTATTGGGACGGCCGCATGGCGGTGAACCTGAAGCACCAGTTCTTCGCCGCCCAGGCCGTGCTTCCGGACATGCAGGCGACCGGCAAGGGCGCCATCGTCAACATGGGCTCGACCTCCTGGGTCATCGGCCAGGGCGGCATGCCCGCCTATACCGCGTCCAAGTCGGCGGTCATCGGCCTGACCCGCTCCCTCGCCCGGGACTTCGGCGAGTTCGGCGTGCGGGTGAACGCCATCGCCCCCGGCTGGATCATGACCGAACGCCAGCTCGAACTCTGGGTTACGCCCGAGACCGAGAAGAGCATCTACGAGAACCAGTGCCTCAAGCGCCGCCTGGTCCCCGACGACATCGCGAAGGTCGCGGTCTTCATGAGTTCCGACGAGGCCGGCGCCATCACCAATCAGCACTACATCGTCGACGGCGGCTGGAACTGATGACCGTGAAGCCCCTGAAGAAGCCGCTGCGGTCGCGCGCCTGGTTCAACAATCCGGAAAACCCGGACATGACCGCCCTCTATCTGGAGCGGTACCTGAACTACGGCCTGACCCGCGAGGAGCTGCAGTCCGACAAGCCGATCATCGGCATCGCCCAGACCGGCTCGGACCTCAGCCCCTGCAACCGCCACCACATCGAACTGGCCAAACGGGTGCGCGAGGGCATCCGCGAGGCCGGCGGCATCTGTATGGAGTTCCCGGTCCATCCGATCCAGGAAACGGGCAAACGCCCGACCGCCGGTCTGGACCGCAACCTCGCCTACCTCGGTCTGGTCGAGAGCCTCTACGGCTATCCGCTGGACGGCGTCGTCCTGACCATCGGCTGCGACAAGACCACACCGGCCTGCCTGATGGCCGCCGCGACCGTGGACATGCCCGCCATCGCCCTGTCGGTCGGCCCGATGCTGAACGGCTGGCACCGCGGGGAGCGCACCGGCTCGGGCACCATCATCTGGAAGGCGCGCGAGATGATGGCCCGCGGCGACCTCGACTACGAAGGCTTCATCGATCTGGTCGCGACCTCGGCGCCGTCGGTCGGCTACTGCAACACCATGGGCACGGCGACGACGATGAACTCGCTGGCCGAGGCGCTGGGCATGTCCCTGCCCGGCTCGGCCGCCATCCCGGCGCCCTACCGCGAGCGGGCCCAGGTCGCCTATGAGACGGGCCGGCGCATCGTCGACATGGTCCGCGAGGATCTGAAGCCCTCGGACATCCTGACGAAGGAAGCCTTCCACAACGCCATCGTGGTCAACTCGGCCATCGGCGGCTCGACCAACGCCCCGATCCACCTGACGGCGCTGGCCCGTCACGCCCACGTCGATGTGCCGCTGGAAGACTGGCAGACCAAGGGGCTGCACGTGCCCCTGCTCGTCAATCTGCAGCCCGCCGGCGCCTATCTGGGTGAGGACTATCACCAGGCGGGCGGCGTTCCCGCCGTGGTCGCCGAACTGATGCGGCAGGGGCTGATCCACGAGGGGGCCCTGACCGTCAACGGCAAGACCATGGGCGAGAACTGCCGGGACGCCGAGATCGTCCTGCCCGACGTCATCCGCACCTTCGACACGGCGCTCAAGACCGACGCCGGCTTCGTCATCCTCAGCGGCAGCCTGTTCAACTCGGCGATCATGAAGCTCAGCGTCATCTCGCCCGAGTTCCGTGAGCGCTATCTGTCCAACCCGGACGACCTCAACGCCTTCGAGGGCCCCGTAGTCGTGTTCGACGGACCCGAGGACTACCACCACCGCATCGACGACCCGGCGACGGGGATCACCGAACACACCCTGCTGGTCATGCGCGGCGCCGGGCCCATCGGCTATCCGGGCGCGGCCGAGGTCGTGAACATGCGGCCCCCCGCCCACCTGATCAAACAGGGGATCACGGCGCTGGCCTGCATCGGCGACGGACGCCAGTCGGGCACCTCCGGCAGCCCCTCCATCCTGAACGCCTCGCCCGAGGCGGCGGCGGGCGGCAACATCGCCCTGATACAGACCGGCGACCGGGTGCGCATCGACCTGAACACGGGCCGGGCCGACATCCTGATCCCCGATGCGGAGCTGGCCGAGCGGCGCGCGGCGCTCAAGGCGGCGGGCGGCTATGCCTACCCGGCCTCCCAGACGCCTTGGCAGGAAATCCAGCGATCCATGGTCGGCCAACTGGAGACCGGCGCCGTGCTGGAACCGGCCGTCAAATACCACCGCATCATCGACACGCTCGGCCTGCCTCGCGACAGCCACTGACCGTGTTTCAGCGCCGCATCGCGTCGCATATGAAAATTATTTTATTGACAGAACTTCGCTGCGGCGGTTTCCTGCCTGCAAGAGGTCGGGAACAGGCCTGCGTTCTGTCAGGGAGGCGCCGCGTTGAAGCGCGAGGATTCACATTCGACGGCGGTTGATCGCCGCGTCCTGATGCAGGGCGCGGGCGTGCTCGCTGTCGCGTCTTCCCTCGCCGTTTCCCGCCCCGCCTCCGCCCGGACAGCCATCGCCCGCCGCCGCGTGAAGCTGGCCTTCGACTGGAAGCACGCGCTCGGCCACGCCGCCGACATGGACAAGGATTTCGGCTTCGGACGCGATCAGCGGACCTATGCCAAGACCGGCGGTTCGGAGAGTTCGCCCATCGCCCTGGCCGCCCTCGCCGGCTTCGATGACTCTGGCTGGGCCACGGTTCAGGTCCCGCACGACTGGGCCATCGACCTGCCCTACGATCCGGGTCCCGGCGGCTTCAAGGACGATCAGGACGATCCCCGCGCCGCCCATGGCTACAAGGCTCTGGGTCGCGACCACCCCGAGAACAGCGTCGGCTGGTACCGGCGCAAGCTGGACATCCCCGCCGACTGGGCCGGCCGACGCCTGGGCCTGGAGTTCGACGGCGCCTTCCGCGACGTGGTCGTCTTCCTGAACGGGATCATCGTCGACGAGCATGACGGCGGCTACACCCCCTTCACCGTCGACATCACCGACGTCGCCAAGCCCGGTCAGGACAACTGGCTGGTCGTCCGCGTCGACGCCAGCCTCGGCGAGGGCTGGTTCTATGAGGGCGCGGGCCTGTATCGCCACGTCTGGCTGACCGCGACCGCCCCCCTGCACATCGCCCCCAACGGCGCCTTCATACAGTCGGAGCCGCGTGGTTCCGGCGCCGTCGGCAAGGTCGAGGTCGCCGTCCGCAACCAGGCCGACGCCGCGCAGAGCGCCACGGTCCGCGCCATCGTCTCCGCGCCCAACGGTCTGGAGATGGCCCGCGCCGAAAAGCCGCTCGCACTCGAAGGCTGGAGCGACGGCAAGGTCGAGGCCGAGCTGCGCTGGCCCACCGCCCCCCTTTGGTCGCCCGCCGACCCGCAGCTCCATCGCCTGACCACCGAGATCGAGGTCGACGGCGTGGTCGTGGACCGCACCGAGGCCGCCTTCGGCGTCCGCTCCGCCGTCTTCGATGCGAAGCGCGGCTTCCTGCTGAACGGTCAGCCTCTGAAGCTGCTCGGCGCCTGCTGCCATCAGGACCATGCCGGCGTCGGCGCGGCCATCCCGGACGCGCTTCAGGACTGGCGGATCCTCCAGCTCAAGGCCATGGGCTGCAACGCCTGGCGCGCCTCGCACAATCCGGCGACGCCGGAGCTGATGGACGCCTGCGACCGGCTGGGCATGCTGGTCATCGCCGAGACCCGGCGCATGTCCTCCGACGAAGAGTCGATGAAGGAACTGGCCACCTTGGTCCGCCGCGACCGCAACCGCCCCTCCGTCATCGCCTGGTCGATCGGCAATGAGGAACAGGCCATCCAGGGGACGGAGACCGGCGCCGCCGTCGCCCGCACCATGAAGCGGCTGGTCAACCGGCTAGACCCTTCCCGCCCCGTCACGGCGGCCAAGGACCAGGACTTCGACACCGGCGTCTCGCGCGTCGTCGACATCCTCGGCTTCAACTACCGCACGCCCCAGATGGAGGGCTATCACGCCCGCTTCCCGGATCAGTCGATCATGGGCACCGAGACCGGCAGCACCGTCTCGACCCGCGGCGAATACGTCCTCGACGTCCCGGGCCACATCGTCCCGGCCTATGACCGCGAACACCCCTGGTGGGCCTCGACCGCCGAGGAATGGTGGACCATCGCCGCCGAGCGTCCCTACATCGCGGGCGGCTTCATCTGGACCGGCTTCGACTATCGCGGCGAGCCCACGCCCTACGCCCGCTGGCCCAGCGTCGGCTCCTACTTCGGCGCCATGGACTCCTGCGGCTTCCCGAAGGACAATTTCTGGTACTACCGCGCCTGGTGGCGGCCCGAGCCCCTGTTGCACCTGTTCCCGCACTGGAACTGGGAAGGCCGCGAGGGCCAGGACGTCGAGGTCTGGGTCCATTCCAATCTCGACCGCGTCGAGCTGTTCCTGAACGGCCGTTCGGTCGGGGCCAAGGACGTCGTCGCCAATCGCCACCTGGCCTGGACCGTCCCCTACGCCCCCGGCGTGCTGGAAGCGCGCGGCTGGAAGAACGGCCGGCTGGTCGCGACCCAGCGCCGCGAGACCGCCGGCGCCCCGGCCGCCCTGACCCTGTCGGCGGACCGCAACGCCCTCAAGGCCGACGGCGAGGACGTGGGCATGATCACCGCGAGCGTGGTCGACCGCCGCGGCCGCCCCTGCCCGCGCGCCGACGATCTGGTCGTGTTCGAGGTCTCGGGCGACGCCCGCGTCATCGGCGTGGGCAACGGCAATCCGGTCAGCCACGAGGCCGACCGCGCCGACCGCCGCAAACTCTTCAACGGACTGGCCCAGGCCATTCTTCAAGCCGGCCGCACGGGCGGCGCCATCACCGTCACCGCACGCGCCGAGGGCCTTCGCCCCGCCGTCCTGCGGCTCGACGCCGCCACCATCAGACAATCGACCTGAAATCAGGCGACACAGGGGAGGACACCATGACCATCAAGAGAAAGACCCTCATCGCAGCCGGCGTCTCCGCCGCCGCCTTGTTCACCGCCGCCGCGCCGGCCTTCGCCCAAACGGCGCCGGCCCCGACGACCACGCAGACGGATGACGCCGCCCAGGTCGACGAAGTCGTCGTCACCGGCATCCGCGGCTCGCTGCGCAGCGCCATCGGGGTGAAGCGCAACTCCGACCTCGTCATCGAGGCCATCTCCTCGCAGGACATCGGCCAGCTGCCGAACGTCACCATCGCCGAGGAACTGGTTCGCCTGCCCGGCATCAACGGCACGCGTGACCGCGGCAACCAGAGCCAGGCCGCCATCCGGGGCCTCGGCCCGCGCCTCGTGCTCGGTCTCGTCAACGGCCGCGAGGTCGCCTCGTCCGAGCCCGACCGCAACATCCGCTGGGAAATCTATCCGTCCGAGATCGTCTCGGGCGTACAGGTCTACAAGTCGCAGTCGGCCGACCTGGTCTCGGGCGGCATCGCCGGCACCATCGACATCCGCACCGTGCGTCCGCTCGACTACCGCGGCCCGGCCTTCGTCGGCACCGCAGGCGCGGTCTATTACGACGCGGGCAAGGACCTGCCCGACTATGACCCGACCGGCTATCGCCTGAGCGCCAACGTCACCCACCCGGTCTCGGACACCCTGGGCGTCGCCCTCGGTGCCACCCACCAGGTCCAGAAGAACGGCTATTCGACCTTCGAGGGCTGGGGCTGGAACGACGCGGCGACCGGCGGCTCGGCCGGCGACGTTGACGGCGACGGCGATCTGGACGCCACCTTCTGGGGCGCCCAGACCCAGGTGAAGCGCCTGACCGAGACCCGCAACGGCGTGAACGGCGCCGTGCAGTGGAAGCCGTCCGACCAGTTCGAGCTGAACCTCGACGTCCTCTACTCGGACATCAAGATCGACGAGGACCAGAACCAGATCTGGTACGGCAACAACGGCGCCTACGGGAACTATGGCGGCAGCTCCGCCTGGGCCTATGGCGACCCGACGGCCTCCTACACCATCATCAACAACACCGTGGTGGCGGCGCGCCTGCCCTATGCCTCGGTCACCAACGTCATCGCCAAATACACCGAGGACAAGACCCTGTTCGCCACCGGCCTGAACGGCAAGTGGACCTCCGGCGACTGGACCCTGACCGGCGACCTCGCCTACTCCAAGGCCGAGCGCGAGAACCTGTGGCGCGCCATCTTCACCGAACAGTATCCGGCCATGGCCGGCGTCGACATGACGCCCGGCCGGACGCCCTCGGCCTATGCCAGCTATGACACCGGCAACACCTCCTATCAGCCGCTGCAGAGCTACCGTCCGGCCCAGGCGGACGGCGGCAATCTGTCGGACGAGCTGACCACCGCGCGCTTCGACGTGTCCCGCTACATGGGCGACACCGGCCTGACCGACGTCTCGTTCGGCGCCCGCGTCACGGACCGCACGAAGGAATATACGCGCACCTTCTGGACCCAGGCGCCGATCATCGCGACCCTGCCGGCCAGCCTCCTGACCAGCTTCAAGGTCTCGGACTTCGACACCCCCTCCTTCATCAACGGCGACTTCGACGCCGTGGCCAAGGCCGCCATCGGAGGCTTCGTCCAGCCCGCCAACAGCACCGACACCGCCTCGGGCTGGTCGGTCGATGAGACGGTCGCCGAAGCCTATGTGAAAGCCAAGTTCGCCGGCACGATCGGCGGCCTGCCCTACACCGGCAACATCGGCGCCCGCGCGGTCCAGGTCGACACCACCAGCCACGGCTATGAATCGGTCAACGGCGGCGCCCTCTCGCCGGTCAGCATCGACAACGACTACTTCCAGCTGCTGCCCAGTCTGAACCTGACCCTGTCGCTCGCCGAAGGCCAGCAGCTGCGCTTCGGCCTGGCCCGCACCATGGCGCGTCCGCCGCTGGACGAGCTGCGCGCCGGGCGCACACTGTACAACACCACCCCGCCGCCCACGGGCTCGGCCGGCAACCCGCTGCTGGAGCCCTACATCGCCAACCAGGTCGACCTGTCCTACGAATTCTACTTCGCGCCGGAAGCCCTGTTCGCCGCCGCGATCTACTACAAGGACGTCGAGAGCCACATCGGCTATTCGACCCAGCCGGTGACCATCAACGGCACCACCTACAACGTCACCGGCCCGTTCAACGGCGACGGCGGCGGCATCAGCGGCGCCGAGCTCACCTTCCAGACCCCGTTCAGCTTCGTGCCGGCGCTGGAGAATTTCGGCATCTACGCCAACTTCGCCTACGTCCATTCCGACGTGAAGGAGTTCTACCCGGCCAACAACCCGCTGGAGTCCACGGGTCTGGCCAAGGAGACGGCGACGGTCGACCTCTGGTACTCGGACGGCAAGCTGGAAAGCCGTCTGGGCTACAAGTACCACAGCCCCTTCACCGTCATCACCGGCTGGGACGGCTCGGCCCTGCGGACGCTGGAAGCCGAGACCACGCTCGACTTCAGCGCCTCCTACCAGCTGACCCACAATGTCGGCTTCCGCTTCCAGGCCAGCAATCTGACGGATGAGGAAGTCCGGGTTCACTACGACAACGACGTGAACCGCCTGGCCAGTCTGACGCGCTTCGGCCGTCGCTTCAGCCTGGACGCGACCTTCCGCTACTAAGGTCCGCGCGGCCTGGCCCCTTTGCCCTCCAACACCGGAGAATGACGATCCGCCGTTTGCTTCTTTCCGCTCTCACCGCCCTCCTCGCCCTGCCCGCGCAGGCGCAGGAGGCGGGCCGACCGGCGCCTTTCTACTTCGGCGCCGACCTGTCCTATGTGAACGAGATGGAAGACTGCGGCGCCGTCTATCGCAAGGACGGTCAGGCCCGCGATCCCTACCAACTGTTCGCCGAGCTCGGGACCAATCTGGTCCGGGTGCGCATCTGGCACAACGCCGACTGGACGAAGTACAGCAACCTCGACGACGCGCGCGAGACCATCCGCCGCGCCCGCGCCGCCGGCATGGAGGTCCTGCTCGACTTCCACTATTCCGACGACTGGGCCGACGGCGACAAACAGATCGTGCCCGCCGCCTGGCGTTCGATCCGCGACGACGTCCCTGCCCTGTCCCAGGCCGTCTACGACTACACCTTCCAGACCCTGCGCACCCTCGACGCCGAGGGGCTGATGCCGGACCAGGTCCAGGTCGGCAACGAAACCAACCCCGAACTGATGGGCGAGGCGGACTGGAAGACCACCCACAACGGGATCAACTGGGACCGCAACGCCGCCCTGCTCAACGCCGGGATCAAGGCCGTCCGCGACGCCGGCGCCCAGTCGAAGATCCAGCCGCTGGTCATGCTGCACATCGCCCAGCCCGAGAACGTCGAGCCCTGGTTCGCCGCCGCCTGGGCGCACGGCGTCACCGACTTCGACCTGATCGGCGTCAGCTACTATCGCAAATGGTCGACGCGTGACCTCGACGGTCTGGAGCAGACCATCAACCGCCTGCGTCACCGCTATCCGGCCGAGGTCGTGGTGGTCGAGACCGCCTATCCCTTCACAACGGACTCTGCCGATAACTCCCCGAACCTGCTGGGCGAGGATTCCCTCCTGCCCGGCTATCCGGCGACCTATGAGGGTCAGCGCCAGTATATGATCGACCTGACCCAGCGCGTGAAGTTCGCGGGCGGCGTCGGCGTGGTCTACTGGGAGGCGGCCTGGGTCTCGACCAACTGCTCCACCCGCTGGGGCCAGGGCTCGAACTGGGAGAACTCCACATACTTCGACTGGCGTCACGGCAATGAGCCGACCCCGGCCGCGACCTTCGCCCAGGCGACCTATCAGGAGCCGGCGCCGATCACCCTGACCATCCGCCGCCCGGCCGGCCAGACGGGTCCCATCTGGCTGTGGGGTGATTTCCTGGGCTCCAACGAGATCATCGCCCGGCTCGCGCCCGACGCCTCTGACCCGACGCTCTATACCTACACGACGACGACCCGCCCCGACACGACCATCAAATTCCAGGTCTTCGACCGCCGTCCGTTCGATCACGGTCTGCTCGGCGACGGCAAGATGGTCGAGGCCCACGTCGCTGCCGACGGGCTGAACGCGACCTATACGGTGGGCGGACGCTAGGCTGTCGGCTCTTCGAAGAGGGCCCGCATCCGCGTCAGGTCGGCCGTGCGTCCGGTGAAGACCTCGAACGACCTGGCGGCCTGGCCGACGACCATGCCGATCCCGCTCAGGGTGGCGCATCCCCTCGCCCTGGCGGCCTTCAGGAACTCGGTCTCCGCCGGGGTGTAGATGATGTCCGCCACCCAGATTCCGCCGGGGATCAGGTCCGCAGACAGGGGCATGCCGGGATAGGTCTTCATGCCGATCGGGCTGGTCTGGACGATGCCGGTGACACCCTCGCAGGCCGCGTCCGCGCTCGGCTGGGCCGCGACCGTCCGGCCCGGCCAGGCGATGGCCATATGGGCCGCCAGGGCCTCGGCCCGCTCACGCGCCGGATCATAGAGGCGGATTTCCCGCGCGCCCAGGCTGAGCAGGGCGTAGCAGATGGCCGCGCTGGCGCCGCCCGCCCCGATCACGGCGACGCGGCTCAGGTCGGCGCCCGGCAGGCCTTCCGTCATGGAATGGGCGAAGCCGACCCAGTCGGTGTTGTGGCCGATCCTGCGCCCGTCGCGCACCACCACCGTATTGACCGCGCCCAGCACCGCTGCCTCGGGCGACAGCTCGGCCAGCAGGGGCAGAACGGCCTGCTTGTAGGGATGGGTGATGTTGAAGGCCGAGAAGCCCAGCCGTTCGGCCCAGCCCAGCACCTCGGCCAGATCCGCCACGCCGAGACCGAGCGCGGCCATATCGACCAGCTGATAGTGGACCGCCAGCCCCTGGGCCGCGGCCTCCGCATGATGCAGGTCCGGGCTTCTGGAGAACTGGATGCCGTCGCCGACGAGGCCGATCAGGAAGCGGTCAGCCTTTGACATGCGTCGGCTCCGCGGGGGTGGTCAGGCGGGTGGCGGCGGCGCAGATCAGCATGGGAACGGCATAGACGCCGAACAGGATCGGCAATGACGCCCCCGTGGCGATCAGATAGCCGCCCAGCCAAGGGCCGATCACCGCCCCGCCCCGGCCGATGCCATAGGCCCAGCCGATGCCGGTCGCCCGCACCCCCTCGGGATAGACGGAGGCCGCCAGCGGATAGATGCCGTTGAACCCGCCCTGCAGCAGCACCCCGATCATGAAGGCGGTGAACAGGGTCAGGGCCACCGACATCGGCACCAGTCCGAAGACCAGCATGGCGATGGTCGCCCCCACCAGGAAGGTCGGGATGATCCGGGTCAGCGGCTGCCGCACCGACAGGCTGCTCATGATCACCGTCCCGACGAAGGCGCCGAGGTTGTAGAGGGTCCCGGCATAGATGCCGTTGGTCTCTGACAGACCGGCCTGGATGGCCAGACGCGGCACCCAGCTGACGATGTAGTAGAGCACCATGAAGCCGGAGAAGACGGCGATCCACAGCAGCAGGGTGTTCCTGAGGAAGCCCTTCGATACCAGCGCTCCGAACGACGTCGCCTTGAGCGCGCGCAGGGCCTCGGGCGAGGTCTTCGGCAGAATGAGGTAGGCGGCGGGCAGCATGACCACCGTCAGCGCCCCGGCCCAGAGCAGCAGCGGCTGCCAGCCGTGGCTCGGCAGGAGGGCGGCGACGATCAGCCCCGTCCCCACCGCCGCCAGCGGATAGCCGCCCTGGACAATGCCTACGGCGAGGCTGCGATACTTCGGCGGGGCGACCTCGGCGGTCAGGGCCGCCATGGTGGTCAGGACCGTGCCGATGCCGGCGCCGACCACGACCCGGGCGGCCATCAGCTCATAGACATTGGTGACGAAGCCGCAGGCGACCATGCCGATCGACATCAGGGCCAGGGCGGTCATGATCAGGGGCTTGCGCCCGAACCGGTCGGCGAGCGGCGCGACCAGCAGACAGCCGATGGCCATCCCGCCGAGGCCCGCGCTGAACACCAGCCCGAGGGTGCTGGGCGACAGGCTCCAGTCGCGGCTCAGGGCCGGGCCGACATAGGACATGGCCACGATGTCCATGCCGTCGATCATGTTGATGACGAAGCACAGGGCCACTGCGATGAAGGCCTTGAAGGTCCAGCGGCTGGAGCGGGTCGGCCCATCGATCACATCCGATGAGCCCCCGGAAGATGAGCCCGGTGAATACGCCATGAGTTTACCGATCCGAACGCTGGAAAAAGAGACGCGGGCAGCGGCGCCGCCGCTGCCCGCGAAAGGTCGAAGGAACTAGAAGTTGGCGGTCAGGGTGACGCCGACATACCGGTGGAAGTCGCGCGGCAGGGCCTGGGCCACCGCCCCCGCGCCGCCGACCGAACCCGAGATCCGGCGCAGGCCGGCGACGTATTGCTCGTCGAACAGGTTCTTGACGAAGACCGTGACCTTGTACCGATCGTCCGGCGACGAGGCCGCGACGCTCAGATTGGCCACGCCGTAGGACGGCCGCAGCCAGACCGAGTTCGGATTATTGGCGTCGGCCAGGTTGGTGAACAGGGTCTCCGAGGTCCAGGCATAGTTGCCGTTGACCATCATGCCCCAGCCGGCGACGTCGAAGTTATAGGTGCCGCTGAAGCCGTATTTGGTGTCGGGCGCGTTCAGGGGCATGCCGCCCTTCACATTGACGCCGCCGACGAACAGATCGCCGAACTGGTTGTCCGCGAACAGGAAGTTCCCCGACAGGGTCAGGCCCGGCAGCGGGAAGACGGTGATGTCGCCCTCGAAGCCGCTGGTGTCCAGCTCGCCCGCCGACCGCAGCACCGGCGCGCCCGAGCCGTCGGCCCCGGCCGAGGTGGTCTGATAGCCCTCGAACTGGGTGTTGTAGTAGTCGACGTTGATGGCCAGGCGGCGGTCGAAGAACCGCCCCTTGAAGCCGACTTCCCAGGACTTCGAGGTCTCGGGCGCGACCGGCGAGGTGTTGAAGCCGTCCTGGGTCAGGTACATGTCGGCGTCGACCGCCTCGCCCTTGTAACCCTTGGCCCAGGACACATAGCCGGTCAGGTCGTCGGTGAACTCATAGCGGGCCGACAGCTTCCCGATCAGCTCGCTGTCGCTGTAGCTGCGACGGAAGTTGAAGGCCGGGGTGCCGACGTTGGCGCCCGGTGCGACCTGCCCGGCCGGGTTGGTGCCGACGCCGCCGCCGATGTGGTCGCCGTTCGGGCCGGTGACCTTGCGGTGATACCAGTCAAGGTCTTCCTTCAGATAGCGGAACCCGCCGGTCAGGGTCAGCCCGCCGAACGGCCGTACGTTCAGATTGCCGAAGATCGCCTGGTTGGTGGTGTCCACCTGGGTGATCATGTCGGCCAGCACATAGGCCGTGTCGCGCGCCACCACGACCGTGGTCGGGGTCGGGAAGACGACGTTGCCGGCGATGTTGGACCGCACGCCCGCGATGGTCAGATCCCGCTCGACGGCGGAGTCATAGTAGAACAGGCCCAGGATGAAGTCGTAGTGCTCATAGACCGGCGAGGTCAGACGGAATTCCTGCGAGAAGGTGTTGTTCAGCTCCAGGCTATTGCTCTCGCCGAACACGCCGTTGCGCGACGCGCGGCTGATCGGATTGAGCAGCAGGGCCGAAAGGCGGGTCATGGCGTCGGCCTGGGAAATGCCGGGCACGGTGGCGTTGTAGAGCTGCTGGGCCGTGACGCCGGTGAAGGGCGCATTGGTGCCGTCCCGGTCGCGGATCGCGACGTCGCGGAACTCGCGATAGGCGGTCAGCGACGTCAGGGTCATGTCGCCGAAGACGTTGAAATTGCCCTCCAGCGAGACCCCACGGTTCTCCTGCGAACCTTCCTGAACCGTGTTCAGATTGACGTATTCATTGTCCGGCCCGACCGGGGTGCCGGTGAAGGCGGCGGTGACATTGCCCGAGGCCGCGGCGACGCGCAGCGGCTCGGCGCAGCAGTCGGCGATCCGCTTGGAGGCGTCGGCGGCCAGCAGGAAGTTGATCCCCGCGCGCGGCTCCCACTCCAGCTTGCCGCGCACGCCGTAGCTCTCGACATTGTTGACCGTGTCGCCGGTCTTGATGTCGCGCACCTGACCGTCGTTCTCCCGGTAGTAGGTGTACAGCCGGTAGGCCAGGGTGTCGTTGATCGGGCCCGTCAGGCTCAGCTCGCCCCGGTGCTCATTGGCCTCGGCCAGGGTCAGGGAGGCGCGGCCCTCGAAGTGATCGCGGTTGGGGCGGCGGGTGACGATATTGACCGCGCCCGCCGAGGCGTTCTTGCCCTGCAGCGTGCCCTGGGGCCCGTTCAGGACCTCGACCTGTTCGATGTCGGCCAGGCCGTCGAAGGCAGCGCCGGGGCGAGTGTAGACGACGCCGTCGATGATCGTCGCCACGCTGGGTTCGACCCCGACCGAGAAGGATTCCGTGCCGATCCCGCGGATCGAGAAGTTGAACAGCCGCGCCTCGTCCGCCGCCTGGAAGTTCAGGGTCGGGGCCAGCTGGGGAAAGTCCTGCGGATTGGCGATCTGGGCGTTTTCCAGCGTCTCTTCCGAGATCACGGCCACGCTGGCGGGCACGTCCTGCAGGGACTCCTTGCGCTTGTTGGCGGTGACGACGATGTCCTCGACAGTGGCGGCCTGCTCCTGAGCAGGATCCGCCGCCGGGGCCGCGCTTTGCGCCCAGGCCCCGCCCGGAACCGCGATCAGGGTGCAGGCGGCCATCAGCAGGCGTGACTTGGTCGACAGGTGGTTCAGCATCCAGGTTTCCCCCTCAGGAAAAGCCACCCGCAGGGCGTGTGGCGGTTTTTGGCGGCCGATTTTCAAACCGGCTCTTGAGGGGTATTGGCTGTGAAGCGGCCCGCTAACGCAAATACCAAAACAGGCGCTTCCCATAACGGGGCGTTATGAGTTCAGAACGGCGTTCGCCGTCTAATCCATTGGATGATTTGCGACAAACTCCTCGGTAAGCTCCTCGAAGCGCCGACCGATCTTGGAGCGCGGTGCGAATTTGCCGCGATGCAGATAGACCGGCATCGTCAGCTTCCGGTCGAAACCGACGATGACCAGTTCGTCCGACGGAAATCCTCGAATCGTGAATTCGTCGACCAGGGCGATGCCGTGCCCCTGGCGCACGAAGGCGCAGGCCGTTTCGGCGAAGCGGACGGTGGTGGCGCGGTTCAGGCCCGGCTCGACGTCGGCCATCAGATCGCGCGCCAGCTGCCCGTGCGGCGAGGCCTCCCTCAGGCCGATGATCCGCTCGCCGGCCAGGTCATGGGCCGAGATGACGGTGCGGTCCGCCAGCCGGTGGCCGGGCGGCAGGGCCGCGACCAGCCGCCCCCGTCCGATGATGCGACTCTCGATATTCGGATGGCTGACGTCGAACACGCTCAGCGCATATTCGCCGCGCTCTCGCACCAGATAGTCCGAGATCTCATCGACCGGCAGGACGTCGAACTGGATGCGCAGCTCGGGGAACTGGTCGACCAGCTTGCGCAGGATCGCCGGGATCATGTGGTTCGAGAGCGAGGGCGAGGCGCCCAGTTTGAACTCATGGCTTTCACCGGTGCGGATACGCTCCAGCAGGCCGTCGAGGTCGTTCATGACGCCATAGATGGCCTGGACCTCGCGGAAGATGCGCTCGGCCTCGCGCGTCGGGATCATCCCCCCGGCCCCGCGCTCGAACAGGGCGAAGCCCAGCCGGGACTCGGTGTGCTTGAGCAGACGGCTGACCCCGGGCTGGGAGCAGTTCAGCATTCGCGCTGCGCCACTGACCGACTTGGTGGTCATGACGGCCCGGAACACCTCGATCTGACGCAGATTCAGCATGAGAGCCCCATAACTCCGAGTTATTGAATACGAAAAACTTGATCTTTGATCGAAGGGCCGGGGCCGCGCAAGAACGCTGAAAGACGTTCACAGGCGACGGGGACCCCATGCTTCATTCGATCGCGACGGTCTCCGTGAGCGGGTCCCTGACCGAAAAGCTGACGGCCATCGCCGAGGCCGGCTTCGCCGGGGTCGAGATCTTCGAGGCTGATCTGATCGGCAGTCCGGAGCGCCCCGAAACCATCGCCCGCATGATCCGCGACCTCGGGCTGGTCTGTACCGCCTGGCAGCCGTTCCGCGACTTCGAGGGCCTGTCGGGCGCCCTGCGCGACAAGGTCTTCGACCGGGCGGAGCGCAAATTCGATCTGATGCAGACGCTCGGCGCCAAGGACATGCTGGTCTGCAGCAGCCTGCATCCGGAGGCCTCCGGCGACCCGGCCCATATCGCCGACGACTTCCGAGAACTGGGCGACCGCGCCGCCGCCCGGGGCCTGCGCGTCGGCTATGAAGCCCTGGCCTGGGGCCGTCACATCAACGACCACCGGCAGGTCTGGGACATCGTTCGCACCGTCGACCATCCGGCGATCGGCATCATTCTCGACACCTTCCACTCCCTGTCGCGCGACATCCCCATCGCCAGTCTGGAAGAGATCGATCCGGCCAAGATCGTCCTCGTTCAGGTCGCCGACGCGCCGCGTCTGCAGATGGACCACCTGTCCTGGAGCCGTCACCACCGCTGCATGCCCGGTCAGGGCGAGTTCGAGGTCAACGCCTATGTCGAGGCCCTGGCCCGGCGCGGCTATGACGGCCCGCTGAGCCTTGAGATCTTCAACGACGACTTCCGCGCCTGGTCGGCCCGCCAGATCGCCCGCGACGGCAGACGTTCGCTGGTCCTCGTCGAGGAGGCTATCGCCCCGAAGGCGACCGCCTTCCCTCCCCGCATTCCCGCCTCCGGCCCGGCCTTCGTCGAGTTCGCCATGACCGAGGCCGAGGCCGAACCGATGCGGGCCATGCTGACCTCCCTCGGCTTCATCAAGGCGGGGCTGCACCGGACGATGGCGGTCGAGCACTGGCGGCTGGGCCGGGTCCATATCGTGATCAACCGCGAACAGACCGGCTTCGCGGCCAGCTACCGGCTGCTGCACGGCCCCTCGGTCTGCGCCATCGGGGTGACGGTCGACGATCCCGCCGCCGCCCTCGCCCGCGCGGAGGCGCTCGGCATGGAGGTCTTCCCGACCACGGTCGCCCCGCCGCGCCTGCCCATGCCCGCGATCCGCGGCGTCGGCGCCGCCCTGATCCATCTGGTCGACGCCCATGGTCCCTCGCCCTGGACCGTCGAGTTCGAGGCGGCGGATGACGGCGCCCCGGACGCGCTCGATGCGCACATCGGCGGCATCGACCACCTGTCCCAGTCCATGCAGCACGAGGAGTTCCTGTCCTGGCAGCTCTTCTACTGCGCCCTGTTCCAGATCGACCGGACGCGCATGGCCGAGGTCGCCGATCCTCTGGGGCTGGTCGCCAACCAGGCGGTCGAGGCCCCGGATCGCGGCCTGCGTTTCATGCTGATAGGGGCCCATGCCGGCCAGACCCTGGCCTCGCGCTTCATCCACCGCAGCTTTGGCGCCGGGGTGCAGCATATCGCCATCGCCACCGAGGACATCTTCGCCGTCGCCGAGCGGCTGGCGGCGCTGGGCGCGCCCATTCTGGAAATCTCGCCCAACTACCACGACGACCTCGCCGCCCGGTTCGACCTCGCGCCCGAGGTGCTG